>Ga0214919_10001177_pt1 | contig 43680 bp, 69 predicted proteins | sample LL1503_MetaG_FD_177994 | JGI IMG/M metagenome (GOLD analysis project Ga0214919, IMG submission 177994) | Freshwater microbial communities from Lake Lanier, Atlanta, Georgia, United States - LL-1503 | ecosystem: Environmental > Aquatic > Freshwater > Lake | place: USA: Georgia | collected... | reverse complement strand
TGATAAGTTTACACAATTGGCTAAATAATTTAGTAGAGTCATTCACATTTTATGGTGGTGGTTCAGGCGGTGGCGGTGGAGGCACGACTACATCTAAAACATCTAGCGAACTAGATCCTACTGTTAGACCATTCGTAGAATATGGTTTACAAGAAGCTAAAGGTTTATACCAAACTCCTGGTCCATCTTATTTTCCTGGTCAAACATACGTAGGACCTTCAACACAAACAACATCTGCATTAAGTGCTGCTCAAAATAGAGCTATGGCAGGAAGTCCACTTACACAAGCTGGTCAAGCACAACAATTAGGTACAGTTCAAGGACAATACTTATCTGCTGGTAACCCATACTTTACACAAGCATTAGCAGGTCCAACACAACAAGCTACACAAGCATACAATGATGCTATTAAAGCTGCACAAGGTACTGCTTCTATGGCAGGTCGTTATGGCTCAGGTGTATCTGCTGACATTCAAAACAGAGCAGCAAATACATTAGCTACAACACTTGCTAATAAATACGGTGAACTTGCTTATGGTAATTATGCTACAGAACGTGGTTTACAAAACCAAGCTGCAGTTAATGCACCACAAATGGCTGCTGCTGATTATGCAGACATTCAACAATTAGCTAACGTAGGTAAAACTGCTGAAGGTTATCAACAAACAGCATTACAATCAGATATTGATAGATATAATTATCAACAAAACTTACCATATCAAAAACTTTCTGCATACCTTGGTGCTGCTTATGGTTCACCTCAGGGTCAAGTTTCTACATCACAACAACAATCATCAGGTGGTGGAAAAATTGTATGTACTGCTATGAATGCTGAATATGGCTTTGGTAGTTTCCGTAACGCCATCTGGTTAGCTCAGTCTAAAGACTTAGACCCAGCATACGAAAAAGGTTACCATGCACTATTCTTACCATTAGTAAACTATGCTTATAAGAGTGGTGAAAAGAATACTTTACAACGCATTTTAAAGGATGTTTTAGAGCATATTGCAAGACACCGTACTGCGGATATATGGAAACAAAAAAGATGCAAAACTAGAGATAATTATGGCATGATTTATCGTGCTATTTTAGAACCAATTTGTTATGTAGTAGGAAAGGTCGGTAAATAATGGGCGCACCAATATTAATTCCAGCAGCAATAGGTGCTGTTAGTTCAGCAGCAATGGGTAAAAATCCACTATTAGGTGCAGCTATGGGTGGTGCTTTAGGTGGTGTAGGTTCAAGTCTATTTAGTGGTGCAGCAGGAGCAGGTGCAACTGGAGTAGGAGCAGGTACAGGCACAGGTTTATTTGGTGCTACAGAAGCTATTAGCCCATTTACTCCTACAGGTGTATTAGGCACACAAACTGCTACTTCTGCTTTAACAGGTATGCAACCTGCTTTAGGTATGGCAGGTGAACAATTTGCAGCACAAAATGCACCTATGTTTGCAGGTCAAGGTGGTATGTTTGATGTTGCAGGCACACAAAATCAAATACTAGGTGGCATTGGTCAGCAAACAGCAATGGGTGGCGGTGGATATGACCCATCATTAATGGGTAGCATGCAAAGAGGTCTTGAGTCAGGTTATGGAACATTGTCAGATTGGGCTAAAGCTAATCCTATGCAAGCATTAAGCACTACAAATCAAGCTGTTCAAGCAGTAAGTCCTCAAGAACAAGCACAGCAAACAATGCAACCTGCAATTCCACCTATTACTAAAGGTACTTATAATACAGCACCTACATTAGGTCAAGGTCCAAATGAAAGAGTAGCATCAAGACTACAAGTAACTCCTAATCAATTACAACTATATCCTTCATACTTTAGAGGAGGCTATTAACATGGCTTTTTTTGATACAAATACAAACCCTTTTGCAGGTCTAAATATATTTGGTGCTAAACCTAGTGATGCACTTACTGGTATTCTTAGCACTACGGACCAAGAAAAACTTAAAAACCAAGCATTAGCACAAGGTGTTTTAGGTGGTCTTGCAACATATTTATCTACTCCTAAAAACTTAGGTGCTGGTTCTCCATTACCTTATTTAGGAAAAGCTTATCTTGGTGGTATGCAACAATCACAAGGTGCTTTTGATACAGCATTAAAGAGCAAGATGGACTCTTTAACTATGGCTAAAAATATGAAAGAACTTGAAATGTCAGGAATGACAGACGTTCAAAAACTATTAAAAGCTAAAAATGAGTTAAATCCTAATAGTCAAACATATCAAGGTGACTTAACTGCACTTGACTCTGCTATTAATAAACTTACTAATGTTGACTCTACATTTATTAGAAACTATGAATATGCTGTACAAAAAGGTTATAAAGGAACACCGGAAGACTGGCAAAAACTAAATGTTATTACTCAACAACAATTCTTAGAACCATATAGACAAACTGAGTCATATTATAGATATGGTGATACAGGACCAACAGTTAATCCTCCTAAGTCTGCTACTATGCAAGATGTTTCAGATACAGCAAAAGCAACAGGTAAAACTACTGACCAAGTAATTAAAGACTTGAAATTAAAAGGTATTCAAATAAGGACAAAATAATGGCTGACTTATCACAATTTTTATATGCACCACAACAAGCTATGGAAGCTCCTGAAGGTGTAAGAACTCCTTGGCAAGGCTTACCTCCAGCACGTGCTGATATTGCACGACAAAGGTCTGCAGAACAAGCTCAAAAATATCTTCAAGATAATGCTTCTGTAGTAAACCAAGGTGCTGAAGTTTTAAATCAACTTGAACAATTTGGTGAATTAAATAGAAAATCACGAACAGGTGCATTATATGAAGGCTCTCTTGCTTCATTTATGCCTGAGTCATTACGTGGTGCAGATGAAAAAGTTATGCAGTCTATTACTGCTGACTTAGCTCCTAAAAAACGTATTGCTGGTTCAGGTACAACGTCTGATAGAGATATTGCTTTATATCTACAGTCATTACCTTCTATTGAAAAAGGTGGTGATGTAAACCAACAAATTCGTGAAGGTTATAGAAAACAATACGAAAAAGCAAATGCTAAGTTACAATTTATGCAAAATTATTTTGACCAATATGGTCATTTAAATGGTGCAGATGCTATTTGGCAACAACAAAATAAAGTTGTTAATAAAAATGCACCTGCAGGAGCAACAAATCAATTATTCAACGCAGCAGATGCAATTATTAAAGGAAGATAAGAATGGCTAATGCAGCAGAATATGCACAATGGATAACAGATAATGCTGATAAAAAAGGTACGCCTGAATTTAATACAGTAGCTAATGCTTATCAAGCAGCTAAAATTCAAGAACAACAAGCATCCAAACCATCAGGTTCTTTAATGGATACTATTAGAAGTGGTGTTAGTGATATTAAAGAGTTATTTCCACAAAACCATGAAGAGTATTTAGCTTTAAGAGCTAAAATTGGTAACCCTACTCGTGATGAAATGTTAAAAGAATATAGTCAAATTGGTTTAAATTTTGCATCTCCATCAGGTGTTGGACAAATTACTAGTAAATTATTTCCAGGTATTGCAGAAACAGTTGCTGGTGCAGCAAAACAAACTATTCCTGAAAGACTAATGCAAAGTGCTTTAAAGCCTTTACAAAAACAATTAGAGTCAGGTCAAGCTAAAACAGCAATTCAAACATTACTTAAGGAAGATGTAAACCCTACACTAACTAAAACAATATTTGGTAAAGGTATAGACACTTTACAAGCTAAAGTTGATACTTTAAATAGTCAAATTGTAGATATAATTAAAAGCTCTAAAAAGACTGTTAATAAGTCAGAAGTAGTTGCATATTTAGATGACTTAGAAAAAAATGCTTTAAATAACGCTTTACCTGCTGGTGATATTGCAGCAATACAAGCAGCAAGACAAGAGTTTTTAGCGCATCCATTACTTAAAAACCTTGAAGAAATACCTGTTCAATTAGCTCAAAAACTTAAAGTTGGTACATACAAGAGTCTTGGTGAAAAAGCTTATGGTGAGCTTAAAAGTGCTACTGTTGAGTCAGGTAAAACACTTGCACGTGGATTAAAAGACTTAGTTGGCAAAGCAGAACCAGGAGTTCTTGGTCTGAATAAAGAGTCACAAGCATTGTATGATACTTTAGATGTAGCTGAACGGAGAGCATTTATGGAAGCTAATAAAGACATTGCAGGTCTTTCAACATTATCTAAAGACGTTAAAAACCAAGTGGCAATGATGGCTGATAGAAATGCAAATTTTAAAGCATTATTAGCAAGAACTATTTATAAAGCTGGTAAAACCGGTGAAAAATATAGTGGTCTTTTAGGTAAGGAAATTCCTTATACATCTACAACAGGCAAAGAACTTATACCTCCCCTTTTAGTAAAAGGTGGTGGTTTGCTTAGTCAATTTAACCAATAAGGATAACAATGAGTAACCAAATAGACCCAATACAATACGGGCAACTCATAGCTCAAGTTCAAAACTTACAAGATAAGGTAGATAGTATGGAAACAGATATAAAGTCTCTCCTAGAGCTTGCAAACAAGTCTAAAGGTGGCTTCTGGGCAGGTATGGCTATTGCCTCTGCTATCGGTGGCTTTATTACCTTTGTAACTAATCATTGGCTAGGAAAGTAACATGAAACAATTACTCATGGCAATAACTTTATTATTGTTGTGGGTGTTTCTTTATGATTACGCAGAAGCTAAAGAACTTGTAAAAGAAATGAGCATGGCTACAGAAGCAGGTGAAATAGTATTAACATCTGAAGAATGTATCTTTAAAAAACAAGGTTTACAAGGTTATGACTACGCTGCTTATGCAACTGACAAAGGTCATCCTAACCATGAAGGATGTTGGAAGTCTGATAGCTATGAAGGTAAACACGCAGTCTACATCTATTTCCCTGAGATAAACCAAACAGCAGTATTTGATGCTAAACTATTTAAGCCTAAAGCCACGATATGACATTTATTACAGAGAACAACATAGCTAATTTATATAGTGCGCTAATTGAGTTCCCTGTCTTTGAAGAATACAAACTTCCGCCTGCATCTACAGTAGAATTTTTAGTGGTGCATGACTCAAGTATGTATGGACAATATGAACCACCAGAAGCAGGTGAGCCACATACCATTACTATTTCTACTGCAAAATGTGGACATTTAGATACAGTTATGAAAACTCTAGCGCATGAAATTATCCACATGATATGCTACATTGAAGCACCTAAAACAGAAAAATACACTAGCCATAAAGGCTTATTTTTAAAACTACAAAAGCGTGTAGCCAATCATCTTGGCTTTGACCCTAAAGAATTATAAGGAGAATTATCATAGACCCAATCACCATGCTATCTGCTTTTGCTCCAGTTGTTATGGACTTAGGCAAATCTCTTATCAATCGCTTTATAGCACCTGACCAATTTAAGCCAGCTACTATAGAACAGTATTCTCAAATGAAAAACATTGACCTAGAGTTCTTTAAAGTCATGAATGAAGCAGGATCAGGTAACCCATCTTATCCTTGGGTAGAAGCTATCACTAGACTTATGCGACCTGCTATTGGTTTGCTTGTATTAGGTACATGGGCTACTATGCACTTACAAGGTATGCCTACACAAGAAGTAGATAACTTTGCTAGTGCTGTAGGGTTCTACTTATTTGGTGAACGTAGCTTATTTTACATTAAGAAAAAATGATAGTTTTAAACATACTTAACTGGATAGGCTTAACTATTCTTAAATTATTAATAGTAGCTTTGTTATTTAGTGCTATGGGCTTCTCTTTAGTCTTTATGTATGCCATGCAATATCTAACACAAGCTCTACATTATGTGGACAAAAATGTTGATTGAAGTAAAAAGGTTTGAATTTAAAGATACGCATACTGTAGGCAAGATGTATGTAGATGGAGTTTATGAGTGCTACACGCTAGAGGATGCAGTTAGAAATGGCACTAAAGTATTAGGTAAGACTGCTATTCCTATTGGCACATATAAACTTATCATAGACGCATCCACACGCTTTAAACAAGATATGCCACATATACTAGACGTTCCTGACTTTACCGGTGTTCGTATCCATGCAGGCAACACTTCAGCAGATACAGATGGATGTATATTACTTGGTTCAACATGGGCAGGTAAAGACTTCATAGGTAACTCTAAAATAGCCTATAAGAAATTCTTTGATAAACTCAAACAAAACAAAACAGTATCTATTGCTATATCTTAATATATAATAAATTACTATGAAGATACTACTTATTGACATTGAAGTAGCACCTAATACAGCTCATGTCTGGGGTATCTTTGACCAAAACATCTCTATAAATCAGTTGCTTGAGTCATCGTATACCCTCTGCTATGCCGCAAAATGGTACGGTGAATCAAAGATTATGTTTGACTCGATTCAAAAATCTGGCAAGCAAAAAATGCTAGACTCTGTGCATAAACTTCTTGATGAAGCTGATGCCATAGTCCACTACAACGGTTCTAGGTTTGACATCCCTATCTTACACAAAGAATTTTTATTAGCAGGTATGAACCCTCCAGCACCTTCTAAACAAATAGACTTACTTCAGGTAGCTCGTAGGCAGTTTAGGTTTGTATCTAATAAACTAGATTATGTATCACAGGCTTTAGGACTAGGTGCTAAAACACCACATGAAGGTCATACGTTATGGTTAAAGTGTATGAATGATGACCGTAAAGCATGGAAGATAATGGAAGAATACAATAAGAATGACGTTATTCTTTTAGAGAAAGTTTATAACCGCTTTAAAGGATGGATAAAGTCACATCCTAATCACAATGCTTATTCTAAAAGCATGGTATGTCCAAGTTGCAATTCTAGTAAATTACATAAACGTGGGTTTGCAATTACAGCTACACGACAATATCAACGATACCAATGTTCGGAGTGTGGGTCATGGAGCAAATCTGTGAAGTCAGAAAAGAATTACAACGAGTCGGTTACCAGCATATAAGGAAGATAATGGATATTGAAACATTATGTCAGCACATTGTAGGTAAGACTATTGTAGAAGCAGAAGCCTACTACGAGAATAGCCAACTGAACATAACCCTTAATGATGGCACTTATATAGAGATTACTTGCGATTCTGTTTATTCAGAAGTACCTACTTTAGATGACTGATGTACTGCTGTTAGATGGAACAATAGTTGACAATTACAGTCGTGAATATATGCTTTATTGTGAAGCTAAATGGCTTTTAAGTAAGGAATTAAGTTACCGCAGGGAATGGCTCGATAAAGTTCAAGCAAAACGTAGCTCAGACATAGATCTGTTAAAAAATTATATATCCATTATTTTTAATTCAAAAACAACTTAACACAAATATTAGTAAATAATAAAAAAGGGGCATTTAAGCCCCTTTCTTAAATGTGAATACCGATTTTCTGAGGAACGCTATTCACCAACTTGAGCCAAATGGCCCAAATTCACTTAAAAGAATGATCATAGAGACATTATTTTATCTAATATATAGTCTTATATCAAAATTAATTAAAAGTGTCTCTGCATGTCACTACGTCAGTCCTAGATACGTTTAGCTAGTCTATACCATGTTTTTATATAGCTTTTAAGGCTTTCTATAGAATTACCTTGGTATAGCAATGAGTTATGTGTTACCTGATAAAATTTATCAACATGTGCGCTTTGCTTGTCACTATAACCATTTATTAAAAGTACTGTAAAATTAGACTCTTTACTTAAGCTTTTTAATAATATTTTTTGCCCATTAGATATTTCCTCATCTTTTCTTTTCCATTCAGCAAGTAAAAATAATCCATTTATTCCATAAAGCATATCAATGTTAGAAGGAATAATTTTAGGGCTATCCTCAAATAAGCCATGTAAAAATCCAAAATCAGTGTGGATTGCATTGCTATTTCTCATACCTAAATTAGACACAGACAATAATTCCACTAGAACTTGTCATACAAACTGTCACACTACCATCTGGAGTAAATATAGTAGTTGTTTCACCAAAAGCCTTTTCTGTTGAATAGATAGCTAAAGCAGCCATCACAATAATAAATACCAAATATATTCTATTCATCATCATTCCTCACTAATTGAGCTTCAACTTCAGGTGGGTTTACTGCATCTTCATCTCTTAAAGTTTGTATCAACTTGTGCCTAAACCATTCTGACTTGGCTAGGTCGCCTTCAATGTCACCTTTAAACGGATAACGTAAGTCATATTTCATCTTAGTGCCTTTTAGGTAACCCACAAACTCTTCTTTAGTTAATCTGCTTTCAATCACATCTATTGTTTCTATACCGCCTTGTACATAGTGCGGTGGTCTATTTACCATATCCATTATAACTATCCCCTTATAAAAAATAAGTCAATTAATATGTAACATCCATAAGCAAGCCAAATCATACCACTAACAACTAATAACCATACTATGACATCTAATAATTTTTGCATTTATAAGCCAGTAACAAAACGACTACTATCATACTTTTTAACATTGGTTACCTTAATAATATTAGCGGTGTCTGGAATAAGTGGTGTAATAGTAACATTGTGCATCTTGGACTTTAAGTCTTTAAACCAAGACATCTCTCTAGGTTCTGATGCCATAAGCATAGACCTAACTAACTTACCGTCTTTGTCAAATTCTTCCACTAGGTAAGCTAATGGATTCATGTAAAATGCTTATTCCAACCACTATTGCATCCACTACGCAAAGGTGTAGGTAGCGTAACCTTGCCTTCTTTAATAAGCTTTCTAATTCTTTCTTGCGGGCCTTTAGCTTTAGTAATAATTTTAGTCCTATTAGCTTCTGGATTAACGCGCATATATTCATTAATCGCCGCAATAATTTCTTCGTCTGTTATTTTTCTCATTAGTAAAATACCATCCTTCCTATGTGCGTTTTTTTTCTTTTGCCAAACCATTCTTTCTTTGGCGGTATTGAGTCATCATGGAAATATAAAGCATCTGCAACTGGGTTAGTATGTTTATTAAAAACAACCGTATTAATAACCAAAAGTTTTGTTTCCAAATACGCCCTTTCATTAACTGGAATATGACTTTCGTTTGTAACCCCAATGAACTGACCAGAAGCGTAAATAACAGAACATACATCACGACCCCAACGACCACTACGCAACCTATTGCGAATAACATTAATCACCCCTACCTTTTCTTCTAATGTTCTTGTATTAACTTCATGATACACAGCTTGCGCATAGCAATTAATATTCATTTCTAATTCGTTCATATCCATATAGTAATTTAATTATATCTTTTTAATAATTTTACCATATCACATAATGCCATAAAATAATATAATCTTATTGTATCAAGTATATTGCTTGTTACATTTAACTAGGAGAACATTATGTGGACAAAACCAGCGGCTACTGAAATGCGTTTTGGTTTCGAAGTTACAATGTACATCATGAATAAGTAATGATTGCTAAGTGCATACTGAGGATGTCCTTAAAAAGGAACATCCTCGTCAGCACCTTCTAATGATGGCTTTTTATATTCTGAATGTGTGTTCTCTTGCAACTGAACTGATCCAGATATAAATTTTCCATTTGCACTTTCCCTAACCCAGCCACTAATTCTAAAATTAATCCCATCAACATTCATTTTTCCCGTGTAATCAGGTCTCTTAGGATTGTCTCCTTTGTCATTTTTAAATAACGCAAAGCTATTTGTGTTGTCATACTCAGCCATATACTACTCCTTTAGTTTTAAAATTGCTTGGTCTACTTCGTCTAAGAACTTCAATACTTCCGCTTCTAATTCTGCTATGTAAGCATTGTCTCTATCAACCCTAGCTACAAAAATTTGCATTGTATCAGGGAAGTTTGGATTGTAACTTACAAAGTCTACCCACTTTGCACCTGTGCAAGCTAACTGCCATTGCATTTGTGGTATGTACTTACTAGGAACTGATTTATTCATTAAGATGTTTGTGTGCGTAGTTTCTATAGGGCATTTAATTTCTATAAGACCTGCATACTTGCCTTCTTCTTCTGCGTTTACAGCTCCATCTGGACTAGCACCACTACTTTTAATGACAGGGTGGTCAAAAAAACCTACTTCCGTTACTATAGAATTAGTTTTACTTTCGTATAGTTTTCTTGCTATAGGCTCACGTTCAACACCATCTTCCATAGCTTTATTTGTAAATGAATCTGTTTTTTTACCTGTAAGACGTTCTGATACAAGCTGTATAAGATAATTTTGACGAGATGTAGATACACCTGTTTTGGTCTTAGCTATAACGTCACTAAGGCGACTAGCTGTAACCTTACCTAACCTTTGCTGAAACCACTCATCTGTGCCTTGGGCTATCATAGGAAATCCTTGCTAGATACTGCTTTTGGAGCTGGTTGTTCTGACTCTGGAATATCCTCACCGCTATAAATGTATAAACCAATGCCATGTAAAGCAATAGCCTTAGCCAAACAACGCTGCATAGCTGTATTGACTGCCATAGCATCAGGGTTAGGTATAGCTTGGTTTCTAAAGTTAAGCACAGGTAATTGTGAAGTCATAGACTTACCAAACGCATGAACTGTGCAGAATACCATAAGCGTTTCACCAAACTGTTTAGGCTCACCATATCCCCATGTAGCAGTTGGGTCTTGCTGTAGAAGCGTGTCTACCGCCCAAGCCCATGATAGGTATGATAGACCATTTTTTTTCTCAATATGGTCTGATACATTAATTTTGCGTAGTTCGTTATAGTTCATCTGTTTCTCTCCTGTTACTAATTTTAAAGTGTTCAGTACTTCTTGTTGGTGTTGTTCCATCATCACTTGATCGTAAAATTGTTGTTGACTCATATCCATTCTCCAAGTTATATTGTTCTAATGCCGCTTGCTCTTTAGCTTGCCACTTATCGTTAGACTCTTTCAGTTCTGCTGTGCATCTGCGTAATTCTTTTACTACATCTACTAAAGTAATCGACATATAAAATACCCCCAAAACACAAAAAGAAACAGCCATAACCATTTATTCATATTACACCTGCTAACTTACCCATAATGTGCAAACAAAGCCAAACATAACCCCAAAATGCTATTGACAGCATTATCATTGTCTTAATTTTCATTTATAATCTCCAAATTAAAATGCACTACACAAGCATTATATCTGTCTATTTATGAAAAGTAAACACTTATTTTCAAATATTTTAATATTTTATAACATGTTGATTATTAAGACTTTTTTATAGAATGCCATATTCTGTTGTCTTGATGCCATAATTTTTTACTTGTTTCGGAATGGGGATAAGATTCAAATATAACCAATCTTTTGCATGAAGTATTAAGTAACACTTTTATACAATGAATACATGGCGCTGTTGTACAGTATGCGGTATATATCATCTTAATGTCATTACAGTGAATCACTGCGTTCATTTCTGCATGAATGGCTTCACATTTGTCTAATCCATGACCAGATGCATAAGATGCTCCATCGCAAGGCTCATCAATGCAATGTGAAAATCCAGATGGTACTCCGTTGTAACCGGTAGCAAGTACTTTATTATCCCTAGACACTAAAACGCAACCTACTTTTCTGCGTATACAAGTTCCACGTGTTGACACTAACTTAGCCATATCTATAAAATACTCATCAATACTAGGTCTTATCATGTAACCACCTCATGAAATCACTATCTGCTGATGGGTAAAGAGCATTTATTAACTGCTTGGCATCTATTAAAGCAATTTTAGGTCTTGTAATTTCTGTAAAATTATCATCATCCAAGATCTTATTTACCATGTCAAAATGCTTTTCATATATATGAAATGACTCAACAAAATGATGGTATTTACCTTGTTCAACATTAAGTAATACAGATACTACTTCCCAGCACAAATTAAAAAATGGTAAATCGTTACCTAAACCATAGACTGCGTCTTGACTTCTCATATGAACTGTCATATTTAATTTCCCATCTCTTATTCTGAATCCTAAAGTGCATGTGCATGGAACATCATTATTATCAGAGTATAAGTGCTTGTGTGAGTCAAATATAGATACTAAAGCCCTTCTTGAATCGTTATCTTTTAACAGTTCATTTACCACAAAGCCCAAGCCAACATTGCTAAATAAATAATGCCCGTAATTGCTATTTAATTTTCCATTTGTTACGCATTTTTTCCATATAGATGCTTCATCACAAATGCTTAAGTCATATAAATCACCCTTAAAATACCATTGAATTTCTTTTTTTATATAATTTATATTTAATTTTCTAGATTCAAAATTAATAAATTGGTGGTTAGGCAAAAACTCAACATGATAATTTTCTATTTCTTTTGTTAACAAATTTCTAGGTGATCTTTCTTTGCCATAAGTAATTAAATCTTCATATATCTCTAAATATTTTTCTTGTTGACTCATACTGTAGCCTTTTTTAAAATATCAATTAATGGATATATTTTTTTAGAATTAAAACGCTTCCAATATTGAGGATGACTAATTCTTTCATGCTGCACTTTATTTAATTCACACCATTTTGCCGCATGTTCACCTAAAGCAATTACTAATCTTGGCTTTAATATACTTATAAAATTAGCAGATGTTAATTCATTGCTAGTGGTAATACAGTTAACAAAATATAATTCAGATTCAGATATACTTGACTTGTCTAACTGGTCTGATAACCATGGACTACAACCTGACCATGACACAAATGGAATATCAATGCCTCCAAAATCTTTATCGTTTGTCTTATCTCCAACTAACAAAATATTTCCAGGTTTAAAGTTTCCTATACCTGGACCTTTATTATCGTATAAATTTAAATTGCTAATTTTAACTTCTAAAGTTTTAATGCTATCTTTAGTCCAATCATATACAACATGAGGTGTGTTAATTTCTAAATTAGAATAAGACTGGTAAATTTTTTTAAATTTTACTTCATCTTTAACCATCTCGTCTCTACCACTTGACCATGCCTTGTAGCATACCTCATAATCTGGTAAGCATTTAACTACTATATATTTTTTTGATAAAATTAATCTATCTAGCATACGTATCCTGCTTCCAAGCCTTTGTTTTTCATTCCTATGAATGCCTGAATATACTATTTCAGAATAATGACACCTATCTATGACTTGACACTCACTTAATATTGATTTTGCAACCTCACAAAACATTTCCTTTGCATCGTCGTAATAACCATGATGCCAAGTTTTTCCAATAGACTTAGCTAGTGTAGATTTTCCAGCGCCATCAGGACCTTCAAGTATCAATTTATATTTCATCTTTGTTTGCTGCATCACTAATAATTAATTCAAGATTAGGTGGAGTCCAACCTTTTGGTTTGACAACATCTAGAGATGTATTTCTTTTAGATTCAGATGAGCTTAGTGCTCTTACTTTTTCCATATTAGATCTTTGTACTTCTGACCATAACTCTTGCCATGGAAGACCCATCATATAAGCTGTTCCCATTGCAACATATACAATATCTACTAAAGCATCTGCCATTCCTACAATGTCATTGTTATTTGATGAGTCAATAAGTTCATTTAACTCCTCTTGTATAAATTTAATTCTAAAGTCAGTAGTATTTTTATCTAATAACATAGGTTTGCCGTCGTACTTTAAGCCAAACTTATTGTGAAAATTAATAATATCTTGATAATTTGTAGCCATACGATCTCCTTAAGTTAATAATTCTTTCCATTTATCACTACTGCCCCATGGACCATCTACATCCTTTAAGCTTGGAAATAATCTTAAGTCAGACTCTTTATCAAATTTTAATTCCCAGATACAATTTCTTGATAATTGCGGATACAATGGAGCAAAAACTGTTGCTAGGTAATTTGAATCATAATACCCTTTAAACTTATCAAATAAATCTTTTAGATCTTGCGTTAATACGTCTTTATAATCTTTAATAGATGCAAATGTTCCCCAATGCCCTTGAATTCTCCAGCCAGTATCCTCTAAAGCCGCTCCAAATGCTTGGTATGTCATTTCATTTACATGATTTGCTGCAGCGCCAACTTTACTGTCATAGCATGGAGTAGATAAAAATACTGTTCCTCCTGGTTCTATTAACTTAGAAAAATTTAACATCATTCTCCTACAGTGTTCAGGTTCTATATGCTCTAAAACTTCAAAACAAACTATAACATTTGGTTGGTGCTCTAACTTGTCTACAGTTAATAAAGCTGCGTCTGTTTCAGGTAGTAGTTGATTAGGCTTCCATGTTGACGTAGCAAAATGTTGAGGCATTTCTATTTTAGAAACATCTGCTGCTGCATAAAACAATGGCGCAAGTCTCGATGAATGTAATAATTTTGCTAACGGCATTTCCTTACCGCATCCTATGTCTAATACTTTAGCTGTTTTATATCTACTGCTTGCAGAAATCCATTTAACTACATGAGTCCATCTTAAGCAGTGGGCAATATAATCTCTATGTAAAAAACCTCTTGTTTCAGCCTGGTCTATACTTAAAAATGTTTTATCAATTGCCTTTCCAAATTCATTTGCCATTATTATCTCCAATGTTTATCTAAATTACAACGTAATCATATATTATAATTATAGGAAAAGTAAACACTTTTTTTCAAAAACATGTTATTATCAACTTTTCTAATAAAAAGGGGTTATAAATCAATGAGTAGAGGCGGAAAAAGAAAAGGGGCAGGTAGACCTAAAAATGCAATACCTACCGCTGGAGTTAAATATATGCTGCCATTAGAATACAAACATATTATCCAAGGCTTAGGCGGATCTAAATGGATAAAAGAGCAAGTATTAAAATATTTAGATAACAAATAAATACTGGAGATTATATGAGAATTAGAAATTGGAGCAAATTTCAACATTTTAAAAATAAAAGCTCTATGGTTTGGTTTAAGTGCTACGGGAGAGACATTATAAATGATCCTGACTGGCATGCTTTGACAGATACTCAAAAAGCAACATTGTTTGAGCTTTGGTGCTTGGCATCTGAAAAAAATGGTGAATTACCTGATGCTAGAAAAATTGCATTTAGACTTCACAAAGAAATTGTCTTTATAAACAAGGTTTTAATTGAGTTAAAGGATTGGTTAGAGCCTGATAATATAATTAATATATAATGCTTATATACAACCTATGTTAGATATAATATAATAGAAGATAATATAAGATTAAAGAATATAAAAGCATATAAAAGGAGATTATATGGAAATAAATGAAATACTTTCTAAGTTCGAAAGAGTTTACAAGTCAGGGTCTGATCAATGGCAATGCCTATGTCCAGTTCACGATGATAAATCCCCATCTGTTGGTATAAAATATACTAAAGATGGAAGAATTCTTATACATTGCTTTTCTGGTTGCCCCACTAATGAAATATTAGATGCTGTTGGGATTAGATTTGATGATTTATTTCCTGATAAATTAGAAAATAATTACAAGTCTTTAAAAAGAGCATTTAATCCCTATGCTGTATTGACAACACTTTCTAACGAAGTACTGTTATGTGCTATTGCTGCATTAGATTTATCTAAAGGTAAAAAATTAGATAATACAGATACTGAAAGATTAATTTTAGCTTATCATAGGATAAAAGAGGCTTATGAACTATGTCACTAGATAAAAAAGTTCAAGATTTAATTATTAACGAAGATAAGATAAAAAATTATTTTTTTACAAGAGAATCAGAAGAATATTTAAAGATTAAAAGTCCAATTACTTATTTAGAGTCTACCATTAATTATTTTAATGGAGAAATGCAAAGTGGAGCTACTTTACCATTTGCTAAAACTCATGATTTATGGAGATTACGACCTGGCGAGGTTACTATATGGTCAGGTTATTCAGGTCATGGTAAAAGTATGCTATTAAATTATGTAACATTGCATCTATTAAAAAATTATAAATGTTTAGTTGCTTCTTTTGAGATGACACCTAAGTCTACATTAGCAAGATTTATAAGGCAATCATTAGGAAGTGATATGCCTACAGATTCTTACATAGAGGATTTTTTAACAAAGGCAAATGAAAAACTATGGTTATATGATCAACTAGGCTCTACAAACGCAAATAAAGTTTTAAGTGTAGTTTACTATGGAGCTGAGCAATTAGGAGTGCAACATTTTGTGATAGACAGTTTAATGAAGTGTTCTATAAATGAAGATGATTATAACGGACAGAAAAAATTTTTAGATCAGATATGTATTGCAGCTAGAGATTTGAACATACATATTCATCTAGTTGCTCATAGTAGAAAAACCATAGATGAGATAAATCATTCTCCATCTAAATTTGACGTTATGGGAAGTAGCAACATTACAAACTTAGCTGACAACTGTTGCACTATTTTTAGAAATAAGAAAAAAGAGGAAGACATAGCATTTGGTAATTTAAAAGATCAAGACATGAATGTTGTGCCTGATGCTTATATGAACTTAACAAAGCAGCGTCATTATGAGTGGGAAGGAAGAATACCATTATGGTTTGACCCAAAGTCATTACGTTACAGAGATAGTCCACTATGAAATTTGAAGATAGTAATTGGTTTAAGTTATTTGGTAATTGTGAATATAAAGTTACTTTTAATGATGGAAAAATAATTAAGTCTAAAGGATGGAAAGATGATAAAATGGTCACTCACGCAGCAAAACCTACCGAATCTTATAGAGAAGTTAAAAAACCTTGACTGGACAAAGCACTGGCGAGTCACGGTAGCAGATACAAAGCTTAACAGAAGTCTTGAGCAAAATTTACGTCTTTGGGAATTATATACAAGCGTAGGTAATCATCTAGGGGTTGAGAAAGATAAGATACACGAACTTATGGGATACAAGTTCTTGCGCTTTCAAACGGAAATAGCAGGTAACCCAGTAGAACTTATTAAGTCCACTACTAAACTTACCACTAGTGAAATGGCATCTTACCAACAAGAGATAGAAATATGGGCTCAAAGTTACGGTTGGGGATGGGATGAGTAATTATAGAAGTCATAAACTACTTAAGTTAGCTAACGGAGCACCATGTATGATGTGTTCTATGCAAGATGGAACGATAGTAGCTGCACATTCTAACCAACTAAGGGACGGTAAAGGTACCGGAATTAAGTCGCATGATTATCGCATAGCTTTTTTATGTAATCAATGCCACCACATGATAGACAATGATAAGACGTTAGATAAACAGGATAGAATAGCAGCGTGGGAAGAAGCACATCGTAAAACTATAGGATATTTATTTATTAGCGGACATCTGGAGGTAAAGTAATGGGTAAAGGAAGCTCACAAAGACCAATAAAAGATAAAAAAGTATTTGAAAATAACTGGGATAAGATTTTTAAGAGAAAAGAAAACAGTCCTGACGTATCACCACATGCTTATGAATACGAGCTTAATAAGTCTACAGGTGAGTTGCAGAAGATAAACGATGGCAAGTAAATCACCTACCCAGTTGTCTTTGGCTAAATTACGAGAAGAAGGATACCTCGTTGATGTTGTAGAGAAATGGATACCGGGTGCAAATATAAGAAAAGACCTTTATGGCTTTGGAGACCTCTTATGTTTAAAAGGAAAAGAAACTTTAGTTGTTCAAACAACAACCGCAGGCAATATGTCGGCAAGAGTTAAGAAGATTGCAGACCATGAGAATGTAGGTGCAGTTCGTGATGCTGGTTGGACTATTCATGTGCATGGATGGCACCAAGACGATAAGAAAAAATGGCATTGTAAAGTTAAGGACGTCTCATAATGCTTAGTACTGATAGGCTTTTACAGATAATTGAAGATTGGTCTATTTGGATGAAAAAGCCAGCACATAAGTTAGGTTTTCCATCTAAATCATTAGTTATGATGAGTGGAGGAGCTTCTACGTCAGATTCTTTTGACGAATTAATATTAGCTCAAGATGTTAACAATATTAAAATTATCGATACTCTTATACATGGATTACCCGTTGATCAACAGGAAGCTATTTTTTATAGATATTTAAGTTGTAAAAAGCCTTTTGCTTACGAATACAAATTAGAGATGGCTATTGACAATTTACTTACGATGGCCTCTCGTAAAATAGATGCATAAAACATTGTACATTTATTATGAAATGTAGTATAATCCTAACTCTATGGACGAGAAGCGTTCATTTTTTAGTAATCTCCAACTCGCCCTACTTGAATAGGGCTTTTTTTTATGGTCAATGTTTGTGAACAATGCGGTGAAGCATACGACTCAACCGGTTATCCTGTTTGCCAAAATTGTCAGTTTGATACATTTATTAAGTTAAGGAAGCCACATGAAGAAACCAACAACCAAAGTAGGCAAGATGGCAAAAATGAAAAAAGTTTATAAAGAATTTGGTGCAGGAACTTTAAACGTAGGTAAGTCATCTAAAAAAGTTTCAAGCCCTAAACAAGCGACCGCTATTGCATTAAGTGTTAGTGGCATGGCTAAAAAGAAAAAATAATGGCTAAAGAATGTCCAATCGTAACACATGACGTAAAACTCAACCTAAAAAATAGGGACTGGGCGTTTAAAAATGTAGGTTATGGTCCAGCTAACCCAGACAAACCAAACAAAGAATTTTGGATTGCCAAGTCAGATGAATGGCAAACTCCAGTAGAAACTGCAAAGACTATGCGTTGTGGTAATTGCTCTGCATTTATCCAAACTCCTGAAATGATGGATTGCATAGTTAGTGGCATACAAGGTGAAGAGTCAGATAACGAAACATACTCATCTGAGGTAGTTGACTCAAGTAATCTCGGTTACTGCGAGCTGTTCGAGTTTAAGTGCGCAGCAGATAGAACATGTAGTGCATGGTTAGTAGGTGGTCCAATTACAAAGCCAATGACTACTAAAGAAAAACAAACTCTTATTATGTCTAAACATCTTTACGGAAAAAAATAACATGAAACCAGGTTTATACGCAAATATTGCAGCAAAGAAAGCTAGAATTAAAGCTGGCTCTAATGAGCGCATGAGAAAGCCAGGAACAAAGGGCGCACCTACAGCTATGGCATTTAAACAATCAGCAAAGACAGCTAAGAAAAAGAAATGAGTGCAGCTTGGCAAAAGAAAGCAGGCAAGAACCCTAAAGGCGGACTCAATGCCAAAGGTCGTGCATCATACAAAGCTGAAACAGGTGGCACTCTAAAAGCACCAGTAAAGTCAGGTGATAACCCTAGACGTGCATCTTTCCTAGCAAGAATGGGTAATATGCCAGGACCAGAACGTAAACCTAATGGTGAACCCACTAGACTATTACTATCTTTAAAGGCTTGGGGTGCATCATCAAAAGCAGATGCAAAAACAAAGGCAAAGAATATCAGTTCACGCAATAAAAAATAATGTTAAAAATATTTGTAGGCTTTGATGGTAAAGTAGAACCAGTTGCATATCATGTCTTCTGTCAGTCAGTAATAGAACACGCAACTATACCGGTGAGCTTTACTCCACTAGCATTAAATACATTATCAGAATACAAAGAAACACACACAGATGGAAGTAATGCGTTTATCTACTCACGCTTCCTAGTGCCATATCTATCAGACTTTAAAGGTCTAGCCCTATTCTGTGATGGCGATATGATATGTAGATCAGATATAGCAGAGTTAGTAAAAGACTATAATATAAACGAAGCTGTAAAAGTAGTTAAGCATCACTATAAGACAAAGCATCCCACTAAATATCTAGGTGCAAAGAACGAAGACTACCCATGCAAAAATTGGAGTAGCGTCATGTTATGGAACTGCGGTCATTGGTTAAACAAGCAACTCACACCAGAATTCGTTACATCATCTAGTGGTAAGTACTTACATAGGTTTGCCTGGCTAAAACATCAAGACCAAGTAGGCAACCTTCCTAAAGAATGGAATTGGTTAGAAACAGAACAAGAATATAACAAAGATGTTAAGTTAGTCCATCACACCCTCGGCACACCTTGCTTTAAGGATTATCAGAATACTGATTACGCAAAAGAGTGGTGGCAGACTTACCATAGAATGATATATCCCTTAACAGGACAAGACAAAGAGTCAGAACTATAACAGAGGGCAACCAACCTAACGGAGTTGCAAAACAATGGATAACAATGAAGATAAAGAAACTAAAGTAGGCGCACCGGTAGGCAATATTAATTCTAATAAAAACAATAGAATATGGGCAAATACAATTAGGAAGTTAGCAGTCCAAGAAGACTACAAAAGAATACACGCTATTGCAGAGAAGCTATATGAGAAAGCACAAGAAGGTGATCTAGGTGCTATCAAGGAAATAGGCGATAGAATAGATGGCAAAGCTATAGCTACTACAGAACTATCAGGCGTAGATGGTAAAGACTTACCTATCAGCATTGGATTAGACTTTGTTAAACCAAAAGACGATAGCCCAGTTTCCTGATAAGCTAGACTTCCTATTCCAACCACATAGATACAAGGTAGCTTATGGTGGTCGTGGTAGTGGAAAGTCTTGGGGGATGGCAAGAGCATTACTATTACAGGCAAGCAATAAGCCATTAAGGATACTTTGTGCTAGAGAAATTCAAAAGTCTATCAAACAGTCTGTTCATGCATTACTTAACGACCAAATACAAGCACTTGGGCTTGGTGCATTCTACGAGGTCTTGGAAGCAGAAATTCGTGGTCTTAATGGTTCAAGTTTTAGCTTTACTGGTCTTGCTACGAATACTGTCGAGTCTATTAAGTCTTTTGAAGGATGCGATATAGTATGGGTAGAGGAATCACAAACAGTTAGTAAGAAGTCATGGGATATTCTTATACCCACTATAAGAAAGCCTGACTCTGAAATATGGGTATCATTTAACCCTAATATAGATACAGACGATACATACCAAAGGTTTGTTATCAGTCCACCGGATAACGCTAAAGTCGTTAAAGTTAATTACCATGATAACCCATGGTTTCCTGAAGTCTTGGAAATAGAACGTAAGCATAGTGAGAAGACTAACCCTGACTATAACAACATCTGGGAAGGTGATTGTAAGGCAGCAGTTGATGGTGCTATTTATGCTAATGAAATAAGAGAAGCACAAGAAGCTGGTCGTGTTACAGCAGTTCCTTATGACCCTATGTTAAAGGTTCATATCGTCATGGACTTGGGATGGAACGACAGTATGTCAGTTATCCTATGCCAACGTGGTGTATCAGATATAAGAATTATAGGTTACATAGAAGACGATCACCGGACACTAGATAGTTATTCAGCACAGTTAAAAGACTTATCTTATAATTGGGGAACAATGTTTCTACCACATGACGGACAGTCTAAAGACTTTAAGCATGGTATATCAGCAGAAGACATCATGCGTAAACGTGGATGGGATGTAAACATAGTGCCAAAGAATGATATAGAGTCAGGTATTAAGTTATCTCGCATGAACTTCCACAGAATATACTTTGATAAGTCATCATCTCGTTTAGTGGAATGTTTAAAGAATTATCGTAGAGCTATAAACTCTGCAACCAATGAGCCTGGCGCACCACTACATGACGAGTATTCTCATGGAGCTGATGCCTTTAGGTATTTATGCACATCTATTGAGAACATGAAGAATGAATCATGGACATCCAATAAGATACAATATAATAATATGGGAATTGTTTAATGAAATTATCAGACAGCGAAATAGTAGCTAGAATAGAAGCTGAAGAAAGTAAGTCTTATGGTGTCAATGACTCACAGTTGTCATTTGAACGATCAGAGGCTATTAACTTTTATCTAGGCTTACCTTTCGGCAACGAAGTAGAAGGTCGTAGCCAAGTCGTGTCTTATGACGTGCAAGATACTATTGAGTCTGCACTTCCACAATTACTTAAAGTTTTTGTAGCTGGTGATAAAGTTGTTACCTTTGACCCTAAAGGTCCTGAAGACCAAGATGCAGCAGATCAAGAAACTGATTATGTAAACCATGTAGTCATGGAAAAGAACGCAGGCTTTAACATATTCTATGTATGGTTTAAAGATGCCCTATTAAGTAAGAACGGATACGTCAAGGTTTATACTGAAACTGAAGACGAGATGGAAGAAGTAGAGTATAGCGGTTTAACAGACGCACAACTCCAGATGCTTGCTTCAGATGATAAGACAGAAGTATTAGAACATACTGCTTATCCTGACCCTAGTGTAGATATAGCTATGCTTCAACAACAAGCTATGATGAATAACCAAGACCCTATGTCTATCATGCAACCTATGTTACATGACGTTAAACTCAAAGTAACAGAGAGCAAAGACAGTATTAAGATAAAGAACGTAGCACCTGAAAACATTATGGTATCTGTAGACACTACAGGTCCTTCACTTAATGATGCTCGCTTTGTGCAACATAGAGAACTCATGGCAGTTGCAGAGGTAGCAGAAGCATTTAACCTTTCAGAGTCTAAAGTGGAAGGTATCATGTCTGACATTAGAAGCGTATTTGAGCAAGAGTCTAATGCAAGAGATATTTATAGTGAGGAATTTGACAGAGCTGTAGATGAACATGATGCGCTAGTCAAAGATACTTACATTAAGATCAATGGTGAAAGATGGCGTTACGTTGTATTAGGTAACGAAATTATCTATAAAGAAAAATGCGAGTATGTACCATTCGCTTGTATTACTCCTATGATAATGCCACATAGACACATAGGTCGTAGCTATTCAGACTTAACACAAGATATACAAATGATTAAGTCTACGCTATTGCGTGGACAACTAGATAATATGTATCTAGCTAACAATGGTCGCTATGCCATATCAGACAGAGTAAACCTAGATGATATGCTTACATCACGCCCTGGTGGTATTGTGCGTGTTAGTGGTGAGCCTGGTTCAGCTATTATGCCATTACAGCATCCACCATTACCTGCATCTACCTTCTCAATGGTAGAGTATATGGACTCTATGAAAGAAAAGAGAACAGGTATTACAGCATATAACCAAGGGTTAGACTCTAACTCACTAAACAAGACAGCTTCAGGTGTTGCTCAAATTATGAGTGCAGCACAACAACGTATAGAGTTAGTCGCAAGAACATTCGCAGAAACAGGTGTCAAAGACTTATTCCAATTAGTCCATAGGTTAGTGAGAACAACACTTACTAAACCTGACATTATCCGTCTACGCAATAGATGGGTAGAAGTAGACCCTAGAGAATGGAAAGCTCGTAAAGATATGTCTATCTCTGTAGGCTTGGGTGCAGGTAACAAAGACCAACAACTTATGCACTTAACCACTATCTTACAGATGCAAAAAGAAGCTATCCAAATAGGTATCACTAGCCCTGAAAAGATATACAACGCACTTGCTAAACTGACACAGAATGCAGGCTTTAAGAACCCAGAGGAATTTTGGACTAACCCTGCAAACCAAGAAGGACAACCACAACCTGACAAACCTACAGAAGCAGAGATCATGGTGCAAGGTCAGCTACAAATAGAACAACAAAAAGCTCAAGCTCAAATGATGCAAGAGCAAGAACGTAGTAAGAATGATATTATTATTGAACGTGAAAAGATTATTGCACAGGCAGAGTTAGAGAAGTTTAAAGCTCAACTCAAAGCTGAAACAGACCTAGCCATTGCACAACTTAAAGCTCAAGCAGGCATACTATGAAAGATAAAAGTTTAGAAGAAATTAAGTTAGGTGAACAAGCAGGTGTCGTATTAGAGAACCCAGCATTCATCAACGCTATGCAAGCTGTTAAAGATAACATTATTAAAGCTATGGGAACTAGCGGATTAGGTGATGAACAAACACATAACAGGCTAGTGATCGCATTACAATTATTAAACCAAATAGAGAAGCAACTTACTGATGTCATGCAGACAGGTAAGATGGCATCTATCCAAACAAGTAGTAAGTTAAAGATATTTAGGTAAGGACAAGCCTACTTAAAGCTCACTTTAGTGAGTTTTTTTATTGTCTATTTTTAAGGAAATATTATGAGTGACCAAGCTAATGAGCAGTCACCACAAAGTCGTTTAGAGGCTATGTTGGATACTGTTGAAGACCAAGACGTAATAGTTGAGGAAAGACAACCACCGGTGGAAGCTGATGAAACTGAAGTAGAAGCGGAAGCAGAAACTACAGATGAAGAAGCAACAGAAGATGCACCAGATGACCAAGCAGAAGAAGAAGGTGACTCGAAAGAGGAAACGCCTGCCTTACTAAAGCTAAAGGTAAATGGTGAGGAAATTGAAAAACCACTTGATGAAGTAGTAGCACTAGCACAACAAGGACTTGATTACACCAAGAAGACACAGGAAGTAGCAGAACAACGTAAGGAACTTGAAGCATACTCACAGAACATAAAGGTTCAAGAGGAAAACTTTAGGCAACAAGTTGAGCTACAAAATATGTTAATTGGTGAAATAGCACAAATTACAGCACTAGACCAACAACTGAACCAATATGCTAACGTGAATTGGAATCAGTTATCTGATAGTGACTTTGTAGAAGCGCAAAAACTTTTCTTTACATATAACCAGCTACAGCAAGAACGTAGCACATTAGTTTCACAGTTTGAAGCCAAAAAGCAGGAAGTCGTTAATAAGCAGACGCAATTGATGCAAGAGAAGATCGCAAAAGGAAAAGAGTCTTTAGCCAAAGAGATACCAGGATGGAGTCAACAGACTACCCAAGACCTATTATCTACTGGTAAGGATTATGGCTTTTCAGATGCAGAACTCAATTCAATTGTTGACCCTCGTCACGTGAAGGTACTGCATGACGCTATGCAATGGCGCAAACTACAACAAAACTCTAGTGTAAAGAAAAAAGTATCTAGCGCAAAACCGGTAGTGAAACCTGGTTCAAAAGATACACAAACGCAGGCAAGTTCTAATGCGAAGAAGATGCGTGATTCGTTACGCTCAACTGGCAAACAAGAATTTGCTCAACAACTTATCGAACAGATGATCTAGGAGAAATATAATGGCAATAGCCGCAACGAATAGTTATAATGGAAAGGGAATTGCAGAGTCTTTTGAAGATGTTATTTTTGACATCTCACCAGAAGATACTCCGCTACTTTCAGTAGCAAAAAGAACAACAGCAGGACAAACTTACCATCAATGGCAAACAGACGCATTAGCAGCAGCAGCTACTAACGCACAGCTTGAAGGTCTTGATAGTACATACGCAACATTAGCAGCAACAACTGTGTTAGGAAACTATACACAAATTTCAGCAAAAACTGTTAAAATTTCTGGCACTTATGACGTAGTTAAAAAATATGGTCGTAAGTCAGAAGTAGCTTATCAACTTATGAAAGCTGGTAAAGAACTTAAACGTGACATGGAATATGCGTTAGTTCGTAACCAAGCATCTTCAGCAGGTGGTATTGCTACTGCTAGAACTTCAGCAGGTATTGAGTCATGGATTGTCAACAGAGTATTAGCAACAGGTTCAGCAGCAGGTACAACACCTGGTTTTGCTAGTGGAACAGTTGCAGCTCCAACAGACGGTACAGCTTCAACATTTGTAGAAGCAGACTTAAAGTCAGCATTACAATTAGCATGGACAGATGGTGGCGAACCAACACTTATCCTTATGTCAGCATCTAACAAAGCACGTTTCGGTGCTTTCGCAGGTATTGCTACTAAATACAATAACGTACAAGGCACATCACAAGCTGTAATTACTGGTGCTGCTGATATTTACGTTTCTGACTTTGGTAATCATACTGTGAAACTTGATCGTTTCATGCGTGATCATTGTGTATTAGCAGTTGACCCTAATTATGTTAGTGTCGCTACTTTACGCCCTATGGCTAAAGAAGAACTTGCTAAAACAGGTGACTCACAAAACTGGCTCTTAACAACAGAGTACGCTTTAGTTGTTAATAACCCAGATGCACACGCAAAAGTGCAAAATACTAACGCTGCATAGTAGTGTTATGATATAATAGTGGGGAGGCTTAAAAACCTCCCTATTGTTATTTTAAGAAAAAATTATGCCAATATTATTTGACCATGACAAAGTAACAGGTATTACACAGCACTTTGATTATGACCCTATTACAGATATGATACATCTCACAAGTAGTCAAGATGTGACTGCTATACTAGATGACATACAACAAAAAAGAAATGACCCTGAAGCATGGGCTAAAGGTGTTAAAAAAGAATGGGCGCATTACGCTACTATTCCCACTATAGTGGAAATGGAATTAAAGAAAAAGGGTATAGATATATATAACCCTAACCAAACAAAAGAACTGTTAAAAGAAATAAATACTAACTATCCATATTTAAAAGCTACCATAGCAAAGCATGGATAAAAAAGAATTACAACAGATACAACTTGCTATACATGATCTCATACAAAAAGAAGACTATGAGAACGCATACCCACTTATCAATACAGTATTAGAAATATATCCTAATGATGCAGCAACCTTAAACTTTCTAGGTTACATTTGGCTCATGGGTGATAAGCCAGCATTTGCTTATCAGTTATTTCGTAGAGCATTACAAGAGCAACCAGGCAACAAAGCATTATGGACTTCACTAGGTCGTGCTTGCCATGAGTTAGATATGTTTGATGAGGCTATTAAATACTTCTTAAAGTCAGCAGAATTAGACCCTACTTATGCACTAGCTTATGCTAATGGTGCAGCTTCATTGGTGCAGTTATCAAGATGGGAAGATGCAGAGAAGTCAGCAAAGATGGCTTTGGAATGCGACCCTAACGAACTACACGCACAGTTAAACCTAGCTCATAGTTACCTAGCCAAAGGTGAATGGGATAAGGGATGGAATGAATGGAACAAGTCATTAGGTGGTAAGTTTAGAAAAGAACTCACCTATGGTGATGAACCTAGATGGGATGGTTCTAGTGGTAAAGACTTAATTATCTATGGTGAACAAGGTTTAGGTGATGAGATATTCTACGCATCATGTATCCCAGACGCTATTAAGATAAGCAAGAAAGTCTATATAGACTGTGATGAAAGACTAGAAACATTATTTAGACGTAGCTTTCCAACAGCAGAAGTGCATGGCACTCGTAAAGAACAAAGTGTTGAATGGTTAGACGGAGTTACTTTTGATGCAAGAGTAGCTATCGGTGGACTACCACAATTCTTTAGACATACTAATAAAGACTTCCCAGGCACACCTTATCTAGTGGCAGATAAAGATAAAAGAATTATGTGGCGAGCATTGTTTGACTCATGGGGTAAAACAGTTATAGGTATCACCACTAAAGGTGGCACATTTAGAACTAATGCTAAAGGTCGTAACCTAACCCAAGACGATATAGCACCACTATTAAAACTTAAAGATACAGTATTAGTAAGCCTAGACTACAACGTAGATACACCATTAGAAGGTGTTAAATACTTCCCTTCTGTTGCAGACTCTAAAGACTATGATGATATAGCAGCTCTGATAGCAGAATGTAACATGGTCATAGGGGTCAATACTACAGCTCTACATTGCTCTAGTGCATTAGGTGTTAAGACTTGGTGTCTAGTACCTAAATATCACCAATGGCGTTATGCTCAAGTAAGTATGCCATGGTATAGAAATATGAGGCTTATCTACCAAGATGATAAGACATGGAAAGAAACGATAGAAGGTATTGCTAAACAACTGTAATGCTTATCTCTGAAGCATATTTAGCACAACAAAAAATATTACACGATACTACACACTACGGTATGTCTGGTCATAAATGGGCTAGTAAAATAGCACATCATCAAGATATATTAGATTATGGATGTGGTAAGAAAACATTAGAAGTAACCCTTAATAGACCTATTAGCAATTATGACCCTTGTGTTCAAGGTTTAGAAAATAACAATATACCGCATGACTTTGTATTTTGTGGTGATGTATTAGAACATATAGAACCTGACTTGTTAGATAATGTATTGCAAGATATAAAGCGTTGCATGAGGCATTTAGGTTTATTAGTGATAAGTTTAGTGCCTGCTAAAAAGACTTTACCTGATGGTCGTAACGCACATCTTATATTACAAACACCTGATTGGTGGAGAGATAAATTATCAAGTTACTTTGTTATTACTAACGAACAAATAAATAGTAAAGAATATATAGTGGAAGTAGAGCCATGGGTTTAGGTGATTGGCTTATAGCTACAGCAGAAGCTAAAGAGTTAAATGAAACTACCGGACAGAAGGTTAAGTTTGGTGATAAAAAACTTTACTTTTATGACAAGACTATCTTTGCTAATAACCCACGCATAGCCACTATAGATGAAGATGGTTTATGGATACCTAATTATCCTGGTCATAGACCTTATGCTTTAAAGACTGAAAATGGTTTTATGACTTACAACGATAAGTTTAAAGTTACGCCAGGCGAGATATATTTTAGTAGTGATGAATTAGAGTGGTTAGATAAGCAAGACTTACCTAAAGACTTTATATTAGTTGAACCTAATGTTAAGAATAAGTTTGTTCATGCACAGAATAAAGCATGGTCTTATTGGGAAGAATTATTAAAACATAATTTACCTTGGTTACAAGTCGGTGACTATTTAGCTAAAGTATATACAAAAAAGATAATTACTAATGACTTTAGGGAAGCCTTACTTATATTAAGTAAAGCTAAACTCTTTGTAGGAACTGATGGTGGATTACATCATGCAGCAGCAGCTTTAGGTATTCCAGCAGTTGTAATATGGACAGGGTTTTCTTCACCAAAACATTTAGGATATGATGGACATACAAATATACATGACGGTTCAGACCCATGTGGAACTTATCATGGCGTATGTAGGCATTGCCTTTTAAAAGCTAATGATATTAGCGTTAAACAAGTTTTAGATGCAGTTAATACTATCTGGCACAGAACGTAGAGATAACGTCTTAAAACGCTTACAAACGCATTGTAAGGGTACTTTGACAAGAGAATGGGATGGTAAGTCTATTCCCATTATAGTGGGCAACTTAAATGGTGCTGATAAGATACAAATAGAATGTATTAAGCAACACATACCTTATATATTTATAGATCATGGTTATTTTACTAGAAGTCACGAATTAGAATGGGCTAGGTTTTGTGTCAATAACTTTCATTGCACAGACTGGCGCACTTCTGATAAAGAAATACCACCAGTTAAAGACTATAAACAAGGTGAATACATTACTATATTTCCACCCTCTGAAAAAGCTACCTATATTTATGGCTTACATGATTGGGTAGACAAAACAGTAGAGAAAATAAGAGCTTTTACGGATAGACGCATAGTTATTAAGCGTAAAGGTGAGCATGACTGCAAAAAAAGCATAAGTGAAGCTCATGTTGTAGTGAGTTTTGGTAGTGTTGCTGACGTGCAAGCTAGTATTTGTGGTGTTCCTGTCATAGTTTCATCACATAGTCCAGCAATACCTATATCAAATACGTTTGAAAACATAGAAAACTTACAATACCCAGATAGAACCCAATGGCTACGTTCAATCGCTAGTGCAGAATGGCATAAAGACGAGATGGATAAATGTTGGGCTAGACTTAAAGGACAATTAGAGGAAATATAATGGCATTTACAAATTACACTACGTTTATAGCGGTAGTCGCAGACTATTTAGCCAGGACAGACCTTACTAGTCAAATACCTGACTTCGTAAACCTAGCACAAAATAGAATGAGTCGTGACTTACGAGTAAGACAAATGCTAAAGGTAGCCACAGCAACTACAACAGGTGGTGATAGCACAGTCGCTTTACCTTCTGACTATTTAGAACTTAAAGAAATACATATTACTGGTAACCCACCTAAAAATTTAGAGTTTCAATCACCTGACTTATTCTTTCGTAATGGTCAAATAGCAAACTCTGGTTTACCTACTAAATTTACAATACTTGCAGAAGAATTTCAATTCTCACCTGCACCGGATGGCACATATACAGTACAAATGCTTTATTACGCTAAACCAACATTTATCTCTAGCTCTACAGCAAGTAATTTATTTCTAGCTTATTTCCAAGATGCTTTACTGTATGCAACATTAGGTGAAGCTGAACCTTATCTACTTAATGATGCAAGAACACAAACGTGGTCTGCCTTGTATGACAGAGCAATTAATAACATTATTAGTAGTGATCTTAGTGGAACATATCCTAGTACTTCATTAAACGTAACAACACAATAAGGAATTATCATGGCAGAAATGAGTAATTATTTAGAGAACGCACTTGTAAATGCAACTCTACGAAACACAACCTATACATCACCCGCTACAGTTTATGTAGCATTATTTACTACAGACCCAACAGACGCAGCATCAGGCACAGAAGTTACTGGTGGTTCATACGCTAGAACATCCGTTACATTTGCTGCACCTTCTAATGGAGCTGCTGCGAGTAGTGCTGACTGCACCTTCCCAACTTGCACATCTACATGGGGAACAGTAAGTCACATAGGTATATTTGACGCATCTACAACAGGAAACCTTTTATATCACACACCTTTAGACACATCTAAAACAATTGAAACTGGTGATATATTTAAGATTGCTTCAGGTAGCCTAACAGTTACATTGGCTTAATATGCCTGTACCATTAACTCTAGAACAACTAGACGTCTATGGTAGTTTAGAAAGTGTCCCATATAGTTTAGACCATAACTTTTATACTGGTAAAGTATGTGGACCTTGGACACTAGATGAGCTAGATGCTTTTGGTAGTTTAGATAGTTTAGTCTTATCACTAGACGATACTCTATGGACTACTAATGCTTGTATAAATTTATCAGAGGGTATTGTAACCGCTAGTGCAACCGCTAGTACTTCTGCTAATAGAGTAAGAACAGGTATAGGAAGTGTAACAGCTACAGGCACAGTTATTTCTAGTGGAAATAGAATTGCTAGTGGTGTAGGTTCTGTTACTGCTAACGCATTTTTAGAATCAAATGGTAGTAAAATTACAGGTGGCATAGGTGCAATAACTGCTACTGCTACTGCAACATCTAATGCTAATAGGGTTAGAGCAGGGCTAGGAAGCATTACAGGCAACGCTACAATAGTAGCTAATGGTAATGCTATCTTTAAGAGTAATGGCACTATAAATGGCACAGCAACAACCACAGGAAGTTGTAATAGAATTAGGTCAGGCGTTGGAGTTATCGCTTCTACAGGAACAGTAACTTCTAATAGTGTTAGGACAAGAACAACATCAGGTTCTATATCAGCAACAGCAACAACAACTGCACTAGGTGGCTTTACCGCAAATGGTGCAGGTAGTATTAGTGCAACAGCATTAGCTTCATGTAGTGCAAAAGCAATATTTGCAGGTGTAGGTCGTATTTCAAGTCTAGCATCTTTAACCGCTAAAGGTTATAGACTAGGTGAGGAATGGTCTACTTCTACCGCAGGCACAGAAACATGGTCTACAGTTTCAGCAGGTGTAGAAACTTGGACAAATGTAACAGCAGGAACAGAAACATGGAGTGATATAGCAGTAGGCTCTAACACTTGGACAGACACTTCTTCTAGTAGTAACACATGGCTTCAACAAGGATAAATTAAGGACTCAACATGGCAAAGACAAAAATTTCAGAATACTCAACAACCGCTGCAAGTAATACGGATATTGATAGCACCGATATTAATGAGGGATGTGCGCCTTCAGGGATAAACAACGCTATACGTTCCCTAATGGCTCACCTAGCTGTAGACTATAACGCTACACAAGCTTATACCACTACAGCAACTGCGGCAGGTACAACTACACTTACTGCATCTAGCACACTATTACAATTCTTTACAGGCTCTACGACACAAACAGTCGTGTTACCTGTAGTAAGTACATTGTCTTTAGGACAACGCTACGAGATACATAATAACTCTACAGGTGCTATTACAGTAAACTCATCAGGCTCAAACCTAGTGGCTACTGTCCCAGCAGGTGTTACCACAGTTTGCACTTGTATCTTAATTACAGGCACAACTGCTGCTTCTTGGGATGCTGATATACAAGGCTTCACGACTACACTTCCTATAGCTCAAGGTGGTACAGGTGCAGCAACTTTAGCAGGTGCTAATATTCCTGTTACAACTGCTGCTAATTCATTTACAGCTAAACAAACTTTTACAGGTGCAACAGGCTCTTTAGCTTCTGCATTTATCAATGCTACTGAAACTTCAACTATCTCTGCAACTGCTGCTACTGGCACTATCAACTATGATGTCACAACACAGTCTGTGTTATACTATACATCTAACGCAAGTGCTAACTGGACAGTCAATATTAGAGGTAATGCAACAACATCTTTAAATACTTTAATGTCCACTAATGATTCACTTACAGTCGTATTTTTAGTGACTAATGGTGCAACTGCTTACTACAATAATGCTCTTACTATAGATGGAAACTCTGTCACACCTAAATATCAAGGTGGCACAGCATGGACAAGTGGTAACGCTTCAGGTGTTGATGCTTACTCATATACTATTGTTAAGACAGGTTCAGCAGCTTTCACAGTATTTGCAGCACAAACTCAATTCAAATAGGAATTAACAATGTCATTATTGTCAAGACTAGCAACCCAAGCCGCAAGAGCTTATGGCGCTTTAAATAAAGGCGGTGTATCCGCATCTTATCTTGTTGTAGCTGGTGGCGGTGGGGGTGGGGCAGGTGGCGGCGGTGGTGCTGGAGGATATAGACAAAGCACAACAACTTTATCTATACTTAACACTTATACTATGTCTGTAGGTTCAGGTGGAGCTAGTGCTGTTAGTGGTAGTGATTCTTATATATCAGGCACAGGTTTAACTACAATAACTTCCACAGGCGGAGGTCGTGGGGGAATTGGTGGCGCTGGAGCTTCAGGAGGTTCAGGGGGCGGTGCATCGGGCGCACCTTCTGCTTTTGCTGGTGGTGCTGGAAATACTCCAAGCACAAGCCCATCACAAGGTAATAATGGTGGTTCAGGCACAGGTTCTACACCTTATGCTGCTGGTGGTGGTGGTGGTGCTGGAGCTGTTGGTGGTAATGGTTCAGGAAGTGTTGCAGGTAATGGCGGAGCAGGCACAGCATCATCTATTAGTGGTCCATCCGTAACTTACGCAGGTGGCGGTGGTGGAGCTGTTGATACACCAGGAACTCAAGGAACTGGTGGTGCTGGTGGCGGAGCTAATGGAGCATATAATACTAGTAATGCTGGCACTGCTAATACAGGTGGCGGTGGCGGTGGAAGATCAACTGTTGCTTATGGCGGTGCGGGTGGTTCAGGAATAATCATCATATCTTACACATCTACTACACCTTTATTTGTAGGTGGCACAATGACAACTTCAGGTGGTAACTATATTCATACATTCACAGCTTCAGGAACATTAGTCCCTGCTACAGCAGTTACAGCTAGTTATCTAGTAGTGGCTGGAGGAGGTGGTGGTGGCACTAATGAAGGTGGTGGTGGTGGAGCTGGAGGTTATTTAGCAAGCACAACAACTTTATATTATCCTGCAACTTACACAGTAACTGTTGGAGCTGGTGGAGCTACAGGAGCTCCTGGGGCTGATGGCTCTGCTTCAGTTTTATCAGGCACAGGATTAACCACAATTACATCCACAGGAGGTGGTGGTGGAGGTGATGGAGGTAGCCCTGGTCGAAATGGTGGTTCAGGTGGTGGTGGAGCTGGTGCTGGTGCTACAGGGAAAATTGGCGGAACAGCTACATCAGGACAAGGAAATAATGGCGGCACTGGTTCAGCTAGTTTACCTAATTATGGTGGCGGAGGTGGCGGTGGCGCAGGAGCAGTTGGTGGAACAGGCTCATCAACTACTGGTGGAGCAGGTGGAGCTGGCTCTGCATCTTCAATTTCAGGTTCTAGTGTAACTTATGCTGGTGGTGGTGGTGGTGGAACATATAGTGGTGGAACTGCTGGAGCAGGTGGTGCAGGTGGTGGAGCTAATGGTAATTCTGCTACAGCAGCAACTGCTAATACAGGCGGTGGTGGTGGCGGTGGCAGTAATGTCCCTGTTGTGGGAGGTAGCACAGGCGGTAGCGGAACAGTTATCATCTCATACGCTGGCTCACAAATATTTACAGGTGGAACTGTAACATCATCAGGTGGAAACACAATACATACATTTACTGCTAGCGGAACTTTAGCAGGTGCTTATTCTGCTGATTATTTAGTAATCGCAGGTGGTGGTGGAACTTCAGGTGTTCGTGCTGGTGGCGGAGGTGCTGGTGGATATAGAACAGGTTCAGGTATTTATTTACAAATAGGAACAACATATACAGCAACAGTAGGTTTAGGTGGTGCTGGCACAGGAACATCAGGTGGTCCTTGGTATAGCGGTCAAGATTCATCTTTATCAGGAACAGGAATTACTACAATAACTTCCACAGGTGGCGGTAAAGGCGGAGATACTTCTACTTCACCATTTGTTGGAACAGCAGGAGGTTCAGGCGGTGGTGGTGCTGGAGCTAATACACCTGATGCTGGAGGTGCAGGTAACACTCCTTCTACAAGCCCTTCTCAAGGTAACAATGGTGGCAATGGATATGGAACTGGCAGTGGAAGGCAGGGCGGTGGTGGTGGTGGAGCTGGAGCAGTAGGGGGAGCAGCTTCAACTGGTTCACCATACAATGGCGGAGTAGGTGGAGCTGGAACAGCATCTTCTATTACAGGTTCATCAGTAACTTATGCTGGCGGTGGAGGTGGTGGAGCAGGAGTAGGTTCTGGAGGTGCTGGTGGTAGTGGTGGAGGTGGTGCTGGTGGAACAGGTCCAGCTGTTGGTTCGCCTGGAACAATTAACACAGGTGGCGGTGGTGGTGGCGGTGGCTATGACACAGGCGGTTCAGGTGGATCAGGTATAATTATATTATCAGTTCCTACTGCTAAATACACAGGTATAATTACAGGAAGCCCTACAATAACAACTAGCGGTGCTAACACTATTATTACATTTACAGGCACAGGAACTTATACTGCTTAATGAATGAACCTAGCATAGAGTTATTATTTCCAACCCCTGTTATGTTTAATAGCATAGACAGAGCTTTTAATAAGCAAGAACTTAAGTTTGTAGATAAGCATAGTAAATTAACTTATCAAAATGCAGGCAATACAACAAGCCTAAATAACTACATACTTGAGGAAGCAGAATTTAAAGACTTAAAACAAATATGTTTAGATCATGTAAATAATTATATAGAAAAGATATGCAAACCAAGATATAAAATTGAGCCTTATATAACACAGTCATGGTTAAATTGGACTAAACCCAATGAATACCATCACACTCATGCTCACCCTAATAGCTTTATATCAGGTGTGTTATATATAAGTGCAAATGAAGATGAAGATAAAATTAAATTCCATGATAGTGGATATAAACAAGTGAAGTTAGACACAGACAACTATGATGTTTATAATTCAGATAGCTGGTGGTTTAAAGTTAAAACAGGTGGTATCGTATTATTTCCATCTAGTTTAACTCACAATGTTGAATCAGTAACATCTAAAGACACTAGAGTTAGTCTTGCATTTAACACATTTTTAACAGGCACGCTTGGTGATAACAAAGCATTAACAGAACTAAAATTAAATTAAGGAGTATGGTATGGCGCATTTTGTTAGGATTGAAAACGGAGTAGTGGTTCAAGGTATCGTAGTATCTAACCAAGATACTGCTGACGAACATGGTGTAGAAAAAGAAGATATTGGTATTGCTTTTTGCTCTAACTTATTAGGTGGCACTTGGAAACAAACATCATACAATGCTCGTATTCGTAAAAACTATGCAGGTATTGGTTACACTTATGATGAAACATTAGATGCTTTTATACCGCCTAAACCTTTTGCATCATGGTTACTTGATACAGAAAAAGCACAATGGAAAGCACCTGTAGATATGCCTACAGATGATAAAAGATATACTTGGAATGAAGATACAAAATCTTGGGATGAAGTAACAGAATAAGGAAAATGAATGGCAACTCAAAGAGTAGCATTTACAGAATGGTTACCAGACCAACCTTCTACGACTGGAGCTTTATTAGAGGCTAATAACGTCTATCCACTCACAGTAGGATACGCACCATTTCCTGCATCAGCAGACTTATCTAGTGCTGCTAGTGAGGCTCTTAATAACGTAGTAGCCGCTAAATATCAATTATCTACAGAACTTTTTGCGGGTGGTGCTACTAAATTATTCAAATACAATGGCACAACACTAGCTCTTTCTAACGTAAGTAAGAGTGGTGGTTATACTGGCTCTGATAGATGGGCTTTCACACAATTTGGTGATGTGTTACTTGCCACTAATAACCATGAAGTCATACAAGCATGGACTATAGGCACATCTACTTTATTTGCAGATGTATCAGCAACAGCACCTAAAGCTAAATACATAACTGTAGTGCGTGACTTTGTAGTCGCAGCATATATAGATACAGAAGCTAACAAGGTTCAATGGTCAGACATCAATGATGAAACTGATTGGACTTCAGGTGGTGCAAGTCAGTCAGACTATCAAATTATTCCTGAAGGTGGCAACATAGTTGGTATCACAGGTGGGGAGTTTGGTTTAGTCTTATTAGAACGAGCTATTGTAAGAATGTCCTATATTGGTAGTCCTTTATTCTTTCAGTTTGATGCAATCAGTAGAAATTTAGGATGTAACTCACCTGGCTCAATTACACAATATGGCAATATGACCTACTTCCTAGCGGATGATGGTTTCTATTCTTGTGATGGACAACAACTTTATAATATTGGTAACGATAAGGTAGACGAATACTTTTACAGCAATTTAAATACTGCTTTATCAGATACTATTAGCTCTGCTGTAGACCCTGTAAATAATATTGTAATATGGAATTATCCTAATACTTCAGGTGGTCGTTCACTTCTTATTTATAATTGGCTAGTTAAAAAATGGTCAAGTGCTGACACCACTACAGAATATGTAGCTTCTCTAGCGAGTGCTACTATTACCCTAGAAGGTTTAGATGCTTATGGTACAGTAGACTCTATCGCTACATCATTTGATAATAGGTTTTGGTCAGGTGGTAAGTTTATTTTTGGTGGTATAGATAACACTAAAATAGTCACCTTTACAGGTGCTAGTACCACAGCTTCTCTTATCGTAGGTGAATTAGAATTTGGTTATAACTCTGTTGTTACATTAGCAAGACCACAAATAGATAATGGCTCTGCAACAGTTTCTATAGCTTCCAGACGTGAATTAGATGACACTATTACATTCTCAACAGGTGTTGCAGCTTCAGCAGAGGGCAGAGTACCTTTAAGGTCTTATGGTCGTTATCATAGACTTAAAGTCGTGCCTACAGGCACATGGACACATTGTATAGGGGTAGATGTAGACTCTACTACTAATGGAGGTAGATAATGGCTCGTGATATGTACCGCAAGCTAAACCCTACAGGTTCAGAGCCTAGAGATATTAGCACAGTTGTAAATGGCTTAATAGAAGGCAAGTCTAACAACACAGGTGAATTTGTAACTACAGCACACACCACTAGCTCAACACTTTATGATGAACGTATAGGCTTTAATTCAGTCATCTTATTTATGCCCATTAACCATGACTCTGCTGCTGAATTAGTAGACGTTTATTTTGATACCTTTGCACAAGGTTCTTGCGTAGTTCACTATGGAAACCATGCGGCTGTTAGAACATACAAGTATATAATAGTAGGATGATATTACACTACATACCTAAAGATAAGTTACGAGAACATTGGGACTATGTTAAACATGGTCTTGAATTAGTAAGGCAACATGGTCATACACAATGGATAGTAGAAGATGTTTATTGTGATTGTTATGAAAACAGGTCTATGTTATTTGTAGGTCTAGTGGATAACAAAGCAGTAGGTTTTGTAGTATTACAACCTATAGGTGACACACTTCATATCTGGGCTACATGGTCTACACTTAATGACCAAACATTATTTTATCAAGCATGGCAAGAAATACAACAAATAGCAAAACAAGGTGGTAAGTCTAGGGTTACATTTTCATCTCAACGTAAAGGATGGGAACGTAAAGCTAGATCATTAGGTTTTAAACCTCAAACATGGGAATTCACACTTTAAGGAAAGCAATATGATAAGTTTACACAATTGGCTAAATAATTTAGTAGAGTCATTCACATTTTATGGTGGTGGTTCAGGCGGTGGCGGTGGAGGCACGACTACATCTAAAACATCTAGCGAACTAGACCCTACTGTTAGACCTTATGTAGAATATGGACTTGGCGAAGCTAAAAGTTTATATCAACAACCAGGACCTAACTACTTTGCTGGTCAAACTTATGTCAGTCCATCTTCACAAACAACAACTGCATTACAAGCAGCTCAAAATAGAGCTATGGCAGGTAGTCCATTATCCACAGCAGGACAACAACAACAATTAGGCACTATTAGTGGTAATTACTTATCTGCTGGTAATCCATATCTTACACAAGCTCTTGCTGGTCCTACTCAACAAGCTACACAAGCATACAATGATGCTATTGCTAAAGCACAAGGCACAGCATCTATGGCAGGTCGTTATGGTTCAGGTGTATCTGCTGATATTCAAAATAGAGCAGCACAAACTTTAGGCTCAACACTTGCTAACAAGTATGGTGAATTGGCTTACAGTAATTATGCAGGTGAACGTGCTTTACAAAACCAAGCTGCTGTCAATGCACCTCAAATGGCTGCTAGTGATTACGCAGACATTCAACAATTAGCTAACGTAGGTAAAACTGCGGAAGGTTATCAACAAACTGCATTACAAAGTGATATTGATAGATATAATTATCAACAAAACTTACCATATCAAAAACTTGCTTCTTATCTTGGTGCAGCTTATGGTTCGCCTCAAGGTCAAGTATCTACATCACAACAACAGTCTAGTGGTGGTGGCAAAATAGTATGTACTGCTATGAATCAGGCTTATGGCTTTGGTTCATTCCGTCAAGCTATCTGGTTACAACATTCAGCAACTATGCCTAACGCTAAAACTATTGAGAAGGGTTATCACAGACTATTCTTACCAGTAGTAAACTTTGCGTTTAGTGCAAAACCAACATGGACTCGCAAATTAGTACGCAAAATTGCAGAGCATATTGCAAGACACAGAACAGCAGACTTATGGAAAGAAATGCGTGGTAAACGTAGAGATACTCTAGGTCGTATATATAGAGCAATTATAGAACCATTATGTTATTTAGTGGGAAAGGTTTAATATGGGACAAATGTTAATTCCTGCTGCTATAGGCGCAGGTATCGGAGCAGTAGGTGGTGCAGCTATGGGTAAGAACCCACTAAAGACTGCATTACTAGGAGCAGGTATTGGTGCAGGTGGCGCAGGTCTATTTGGTGGAAGTGCTGCCGCAGGTGCTGGAGCTGGAGCTGCTGAAGCTGGAGCAGGCACAGGTATGTTTGGTAGTTTAGAAGCTATTAGCCCATTTACTCCTACAGGTGTATTAGGCACACAAACTGCTACGTCTGCTTTATCAGGTATGCAACCTGCATTAGGTATGGCAGGTGAACAATTTGCAGCACAAAACGCACCTATGTTTGCAGGTCAAGGTGGTATGTTTGACACAGTAGCAAGCCAAAACCAAATACTAGGTGGCATAGGTCAACAAACAGCTATGGGTGGTGGTGGCTATGACCCTTCTATGTTAGGTAGTATTCAACGTGGTGCAGAAAGCGGATATAACACACTAGCGGACTGGACTAAAGCTAACCCTATGCAAGCGTTAAGCACAACAGGACAACTAGCATCTGCTATGACTCCACAACCTATGCCACAACCACAAATGCCAGCACCGGCACAAGTAAGACCTGGCTCATATAATACTGCACCTACACTTGGTCAAGGTCCTAATGAAAAGGTCGCATCAAGAATACAATTAACTCCACAACAATTACAGTTGTATCCATCTTATTTTAGAGGAGGCTATTAACATGGCTTTTTTCCCAACAGATACCGGTGGTTTTTTTGATGGTATGAATATATTTGGCGCAAAGATGCCTACATATTTAGGTGGTGCAGATGGCTTACTATCAACCACAGAACAAGAAAAACTTAAAAACCAAGCATTAATCTCTGGCATATTAGGTGCAGGTGCAACTTATTTAGCACAACCTAAAAACCAAGGCTATGGTTCTGCTTTACCTTATCTAGCGAAGTCTTATCTAGGTGGTATGACACAATCACAAGGTGCTTATGACCAAGGTACACAAAACTTATTAACACAAGGTAAATTAGCTGAATTTAAACGTGAAGCAGAAACTGCTAAACTTACTAAAGAAGCTCAACAAGAATTATTAAATGATTCAAGAGTTCAAAATAATGCAACATTAAAAGCATTAGTAGCTAAAGGTGAATTTGGTAAAGTTGCAGATATTATTAGTCCTAAACCTGCTGAAAATGATTACGATAGATATTCTTTTGCATATAAAGACAAAGCATTTAAAGACTTAACTGCGCCTGAAAAACAAGACATTATTAAACAAGTGCAAGCAGACAAAAAAGATCAAGCTACACAAATTAATTTAGGCAGTCCTGTTGCTGGCGTAGATGCTAATGGCAATCCTGTATTCTTTCAACCATCTAAAGCAGGTGGTCAAGCAGTTATTGTTCCTGGTATTAAACCATTACAAGAACCTAAAGCACCTACCGAGTCACAAGCTAAAGCAGCTACTTTTTATAGTCAAATGACAAATGCAAGTAAAGAACTTGAGGATTTGCAAAAAGAAGGTTTTAAAACAAATAACCCATACGCACAGTTTGGAGTTAATATTGCAGGAACACCATTAAGAGCATTTACTAGCCCACAAGCTCAACGTGCAAGACAAATTCAAGAACAATGGACAGAGTCATTTTTAAGAATTAAAACAGGTGCAGCAGCTACTAGAGATGAAATTAAGTCTAATACTGCCACATTCTTTCCTCAAATTGGTGAAACTGACCCAAGCATTATTGAGCAAAAAGCAAGAGCTAGACTACAAGCAGAACAAGATGTATTGGCTATGACTAAACCATCAACACAACCAACACAAACAAAAACTCAAACAAATACACAAACTACATCACCAACCAATAGAGCCTATTTGAATAATAGACCAATTGTAGTAAAAGGTAATAAATGGGTATTTGAAGATACTGGAGAGGAAGCAAAATAATGGCATTACCACCACTACCACAAGGTGCTACATTTATTCCACAGTTACCACAAGGTGCTAGTTATGAAGCTCCATTAGACTTTAGCATTCCTACAGAAAAAGCATTACGCACAAGTTCTGTTAAACAACCACAAGAAACTATTAACCAACCACAAACTACTTTAGAAAAAGCACTTGGTCCTAATATATATGGTGGGGTAGAAACTGCAAAAAGTATATTAACTGCTCCATTATATAATTTAATAGGTAATATTACCGGAGCTGGTAAAGAAATATTAACTGGTGACTTTGGCAAAGGAACTGCTGAAAAAACATCTCAACAAGTAATGAAAGCTATGCCAATGCCTTATACAGAACAAGGCAAACAACAATTAGAGGCACTTTCTACATCTTTAGAGGGATCTAAACTATCTGGACTTGGACCAAATTACGCACCTAATGTTGCACCATTAATGTCTGGCGTAAGAAACTTATCTATTGGTAAACAACCTATTAAAATACCAGGCACTAATATTGACATAAATATTCCTACTGTTGAAGCAAATTTATTGAAAAAAACAAGAATTCCTTTAGACAATGCTCCAACAAAAGAGTTTTTAGAAACACAGTCTAATCAATTATTTCAATCAGCAAAAGATGCTGGCATTACTTATAAAACAAAACCATTTAATAGTGCAATGTCTAATATTGCTACAGGGCTTCGTGAAGAAGGTTACACTCCAACAGCATATCCAAAAGTAAATGCTGCAATAAATGAATTAACTGCTAATCCATTACCTAAAGACTTTACAGAACTTAAAGCATTAAGAACAATTATTAAAGGTGCAGCGTCTAGTGCAGATGCAGCAGAGAGAAGAATTGCAGGTATTTTATTAGATAAATTTGATGATTATGTAATTAATTCACCAACTAAAGATATTAAAATTGGCACTAAAGAAGGTGTGCAGTTATGGCAAGAAGCTAGGTCTACATATTCTAAACTTAAAAAGTCTGAAGTATTTGATGATATGCTTGCTAATGCTGATCTTAATAAAAGTAAATTTACACAGTCTGGTGTAGAAAATGCTTTAGCAACAGAATTAAGAAACCTAGCTAAAAATGATAAAAGAATGCGTTTGTTTACTAAAGAAGAACAATCTCAAATTCGTGCTGCTGCTAAAGGTGGTAATTTACAAAATACACTTAAATTTATAGGTCGTTTCTCACCTAGTGGACCAGTAAGTGGTATTTTTAGTGGTGGTGCTATTGCATACGAACCTCTTATAGGAGTTCCTGTTGCATTAGGTGCATTAGCTTCTAGGTATGGTGCTACTAAAATGCGTAAAGCTGGTGTAGAAAACCTATCTAAATTTATGAGGCAAGGTGAACCAGCTTACCAAATAACTCCAACTAGAGCAGCACAAGGAGCAACTATTCCATTAAGTGCATTGCAATATGGTGGAGCTGGTGGGTTATTATCAGACTATATAAATAAAGAAAACCAATAAGGACAATAATGAGTGATATAGACCCATTTGAGTACGGTAAATTAACCGCACAAGTTACAGCACTTCAAGACAAAGTAGATAGTATGGAAACAGATATAAAGTCCCTCCTAGAGCTTGCAAACAAGTCTAAAGGTGGTTTCTGGGCAGGTATGGCTATTGCTTCTGCTATCGGTGGCTTTATAACATTCATTGTTAATCATTGGATAGGAAAGTAACATGAAACAATTACTCATGGCAATTACTTTATTATTGCTGTGGGCGTTTCTTTATAATTACGCAGAGGCTAAAGAACTTCCAAAAGAAATGAGCATGACTACAGAAGCAGGTGAAATAGTATTAACTTCTGAAGAATGTGTATTTAAAAAAATGGGTTTACAAGGTTATGACTACGCTGCTTATGCAACTGACAAAGGTCATCCTAACCATGAAGGATGTTGGAAGTCTGACAGTTATGAAGGTAAACACGCAGTCTATATCTATTTCCCAGAGATAAACCAAACAGCAGTATTTGACGCTAAACTATTTAAGCCTAAAGCCACGATATGAAAAATTTAGCTCCTATTAAAGGTACTGAATTATCTCCAGAAATGGAAAACCAATATAAGTTTTGGCTTGCACAAAATTCTATTAATCCAGATAAAACTTATGATATGCGTGGTTTTTATCTTGGTGGATTATTAGGTGACCCATTAGCACAAACAGAAGTCAATCAATCTGATATGCAAATTCATTTTCCAGACAAATGGAAATTTCCTAGTCATCCTACCTTTAGTCAAGAAAGTATTTATAGTAACTCAAAACAAGACCCTTATTGGATGGAAAACTTATCCCCATACAAACAAGGTACTTGGGGTTTAATTCATCCATTAAGAGGATTATTAAACTTGGAAATTCCACAATGACATTTATTACAGAGAACAACATAGCTAATTTATATAGTGCGCTAATTGAGTTCCCTGTCTTTGACGAGTATAAACTTCCGCCTGCATCTACAGTAGAATTTTTAGTGGTGCATGACTCAAGTATGTATGGACAATATGAACCACCAGAAGCAGGTGAGCCACATACCATTACTATTTCTACTGCAAAATGTGGACATT
>Ga0214919_10001176_pt1 | contig 43697 bp, 40 predicted proteins | sample LL1503_MetaG_FD_177994 | JGI IMG/M metagenome (GOLD analysis project Ga0214919, IMG submission 177994) | Freshwater microbial communities from Lake Lanier, Atlanta, Georgia, United States - LL-1503 | ecosystem: Environmental > Aquatic > Freshwater > Lake | place: USA: Georgia | collected... | reverse complement strand
ATTTCAAAGATCCTCAAGAAATTTTGTGTAAAATTAAAAAAAATGATACTTTGATAATTTCTATTCCTATTTTTGAAAACTTTTTAAATCTTAAAAAAGATAAACATTTTAAACCAAATGAGCATTTTTTTTATTTCACACATTATGGATTAGTTTCTTTTTTAACAAATTTTGGATTTACTATTTTGCATTTTGATGATTTTGAAACAAAAATTGGAAGACATAACATTAATAGATATGTATTTATAAAAAATAAAATTATTTAAATGGCGGTTTAATGCCAGTATGCTTTGATAGAAAAATCGCATTTATTCACATCCCAAAAACTGCTGGTCAGTCGATTGAAGATTTGTTTGAATTCGAACTTGATAATCATCATTATTTTGGAAATAATAATGGACATGATTTTTCTCATTGTACAATTAAAAACATGCAATCGAAAATAGATATTTCTAATTTTTTTAAATTTTCATTTGTAAGAAATCCTTTTGATAGACTTGTTTCGGAGTTTTTTTATCGATATGAATTAAAACATAATTGGGTGTTCGAACGACTTAAAATGAAAAAATATTCATTTGAGGATTTTGTTAATTGTTTTTACGAATACAAATTGAGTTTCGATATAAATAAATCTTCTGATGAATCTCATTTTTATAGTCAATTTGAATTTGTTTGTATTGATAATAAAATTTCTGTTGATTTCTTGGGACGATTTGAAAATTTTAAAAATGACATTTCTACTTTAAAAAAAAAATTCAACATTAATAAAAATATTATTCTTAAAAATAAAACTAATCATTATCACTATTCTTTGTATTACAACACCACTACCAAATCCATGGTGGAAAAGATTTATGAAAAAGATTTGAGTTTTTTTAATTATGATTTTTCTAAATCAAAGTTATATATTTAATAAATTATTTTTATTAAACAGCCAAACCTACAAGAGACAATAATGTTTTTGGTAAAAGACATATGTGCGTGTATATAATTTTGTATGTTTAATAAAAATTTAATTTGCAAAAAATCAATTGAAATAATAAAAAAAATGAAATGCAACAATGTTCCTTTGACTGGAAATTTTGATGTGACATTTAATTGTTACAAAATAAAAGATAAAAAAGAATTAAAAATATTTACATTAAATAGAATTGAAGATTTTGATTTTGATATTATGAAAAATATCTACGAACCATCCAAGATCGTATTGGTTGTTCCTGAAGGCATCGATTTTAAAAAAAGCACACCATTGTTTTTTATTCCTTATTTTATTGAAAATTTTGTTGTAGATGACTTGAGATATTTAGTAATTAGACCGAAAAGAAATTTTAAAATTCCAAAGTTTGATTTGATTGATAGGAAAGTTAAAGTTTTATTGTGTGACATGGCTGGATATGGTGATTTTTTTAATATGCTTAGATATTTACAATTTTACAAAAATGTCGAATGGACTTTAGAGGCACGACCATCATTAGTAGAATTGGCAAAAAATTCTAAATTATTTAAAAATGTCGTCATAAAAGATGGCAATGAATATAATCACGATTGTTCTTTTTATGTTACTAATGATGATTTATATAAAAAATTTCAAAATAAGTATATTACGATTCCTTTTTTGGAATTGAGAGATAATACAGAAAAACAAAATGATATATCTTTTTGTTACAAAGGAAATGTCATAAAAGTACATAGCAGAAGAGAATATGACCCAGAAATAATTAAAGATTTATCAAAGCTATATTCTATGTACAATTTACAAATAGATGAACCAGATTTGTCTTGGGCCAATAATTGTAAAAATGAAATTAAGGATTGGTACGATACTGCTATGATTTTGAAAAAATCAAAATTAGTAATATGTACTGCCACTTCTATGGTTCATCTGGCAGGTGCGTTGGGAATTCCAACAATAGTTGTCTACAATGAAAGTTTATTGCATGAAAATTTATACTTTGACATAAAAAATAAAACTTCTCCATTTTATCCAAAAAATTTAATCATTGTGAACGAAAATAATTGTAAAAAAATGGTTATAGAATATTTTAAATTCAAGCACGAATATATCACTGATCTTTTAAAACAAAAACTATTTCTCTAATCTTAATATTTTCCCAGTAGTGTTACTTTTTAAAATCATGTTTATGGAATCGATTATCTTATTTGTTTCGTGGCCATCAGTAGCCAAGCAATTGACTTTAATTTTATTTTCTAATTGTTTGGCTAGGTGTATAGTGTATTCATGAACAGCAGCTTTTGCACATGCGTACATACCAACTTCTGCGTTTTTTCTTGGTTTTGAAACAACGGCACTTCCTATTATGATAATATTTGAATTTAAATTCATTTTATCAATTACATATTTGCATGTCAAAAATGTTGAAAAAAAGTTTCGATTAAATATCGCATGAGATTCTTCTAATTCGATAAATATACAATCATCTGGATTTGGTTTTTTTACAATTCCTTTAACGCCTCCCGCACAACAAACTAACAAATCTAAATTTTTTATATTCTCGAATACTTTTTCTGTTACTTTTTGATCAGATAGATCACCAAACAAAAATCCATTAACATGATTTTGTTTATGTCTAATGAAGTTGAAATTTTTTTTAAAATTTTCAACTATTGATTTGGCGATCTCAGATCCAGCACCAGTAATTAAAGCGTTTTTTTTACATTTTATCATTGTTCTTGCCAACAAATAAAATTCTTTTTGATCTTTCTTTCATGTTGGTTTGTATTATGTGGGTCTCTCCAACAAGTCCATTTTTAAGAATTTCCCAATTTTTTTTATTTCCAACTTTAGATTCATCGACTTCGTTTTTGTCATTGGCTGCTGCTTCTATAATTACAAGCTCTGGTTTGCATTTTTTTCTTGTTAAAATATGTGAATTTATTTCAGTCATAGAATCTCCTAACCCAATGTGTAAAAGCACATCGATTTTTTCATCAAAATAATTAGAGAAATCTAAATCAGATTTACAATACCAAAATTTATTTTTATATTTATCTTTTAGATAATCTACACATCCTTGAAAAGCATCGAATCCATATGTGACATAATCAGCTAAAGGAGAAAAACCACATTTGAAATCTAAAACTATTTTTTTTTCTATTTTTTCTCTTAAAATTTCTAAAAGTTTTTCTTCTCTATTCGATGTTTCAATTCTTGGGTCTAAATGACTCCAATAACTATTTACCCACAATCCATCGCACCTTAACTTTTGTTTGTCGATCCAATTGTTGCTATCTGATAAATTTGATAGAATACTATGTTGACAAGTTTTTTTCATGGCGAACAATCCTTTTGATGCAACTTTAAGTGCGTTTTCATTCCATAATGATTTGTCGTAAACATTAAGAGATAGCCACCCATTATAGCCTATTTTTATTAGTTTATTAGAGAATTCTTTTAAATTTAAGATGCCTTCGTTTGGCATTTTTCTGTCACCGTCTTTTTGTTGATTTCTTGGTGTTATTTTACAAGTATCTGTGTAGTGAACAACGCTTATGTTTTTTGGATTGATTCTTTCGAAGGGACAATTGCTAAAATCTTTATCGTCATTTCTCCAAAGGTGCCATGTATCAAGCACGATAGATTTTTGAGAGTGATTTACAGATTCAATAACATCAATAGCGTCATTTATGTTGTTGTAGCATTTTGCTAAAGACATGAATTCTAAAGATGGTTTGATATTATATGGTTCTGCTTTGAAAAGAAGATGTTCGTATCTTTTTTTCATTTCTTGCAACGAGGGTTTTTCTCCATTAAAAGTATCATTTACTAATTTAACAACACAACTTTTTGCACCTAAAATAGATGCCAACTTTAATGTTTCGTAATCATCCCATTCTTCCATAACTTTATACGAAGGTATTACTAATTCTAATTTTTCAATTTCTTCTTTTAATTGTTCTATTGGGCCAACATCGGATATGAATTTTATTATATCTTTATGCCAAAGTTCAACGCCAGAATAACCAGCTTCTTTGGCTATTTTTATTTTAGGAATGAGATTTTTTCCATCAGAGCAACAATGCCCAAAACAGTTTTTGTCTCTAATGACATATAAATCGAGGCAAAATTTAAAATATTTATTTTTATTGTTTAAATACAACATGACTATTAAGCCTCACATTTTGCAAATTTCTAGTTTTGATAAAATCTATCTATTGAAATGTAGCCTACATGCACTCGAAATGTTTGGAAAAACTAATTTTTTTTCAACTATAATTCTAAATTCTATGGATTCATTTAACAATTTTGATAAAAATATTTTTAAAAATAGCGAAGTAATTTTAGATAAAGCAAATTATAAAGACCATCCAACAACAAGATGGTTCGTCACACCAAAATCTGAAGTTTGTTTGTTTTTAGACAATGATATTTTTGCATGTAGAGATATTAGTCCATTGATACAATTGTGTCATTCTACTCAAACAGTATGTGGGGTTTTGGCTTTAGATGCTCCATTTGATGAAAATCAATGTGATCAATTTAAATTAATTTTTGAAAAATGCGGTGTCGAATATCATGAATCGAGAAAAAGTTTTCTAGAAAAAAATATTCCAATATATTACAATTATGGAGTTTTAGCAATTCCAAGTAAATTTATGGAAAAGATAAAAGTACCACTAACTGAAAATGTAAAAAAAATAAATAATTTTTACCCTCATTTTCACGCTGGGCAAATGGCACTTTCAATAACTCTTAAACAACTTAACATACCAACAACTGATTTACCATTAAGATATAATTTTTATGATATGTATCCAGAAATTTTGACAAAAAAATATGAATATGAATATAAAAATGTAGTTTTTAAACATTTTATTATTGCAAAAAAAACAAAAATAAAGGTTCCATTTATTTGAATTTAATTATTTCATTTCTCTTTTCATAATATGTGGATTAAATTAGGAAATATATTTAGAAAAAAGGCACAACTGCCTACAGTTCAAATTGTAAAAAATAAAATTAGAGTTTTTTATTCTCATAGATATAAAAATATAAGTCATATAAATTATTTTGAATCTGATTTAGAAAATCCATCAAAAGTAATATACGAAAACAAAAATCCAATTTTAAGTTATGGGGAAAATGGTTGTTTTGATGATTGTGGAGTAATGCCATCTTGTGTTTTTGAAATTGATGGACAAGATTGTCTTTATTATACTGGTTGGAATACATGCAAAGGTAATGTTCCATATGGACATGGAATAGGCATGATATTTATTGATGATTTGAAAAAAATAAAGAGGACAAGTAGCGGTCCTATATTAGATCGAACATTAAAAACTCCATTTTTAGTTAATTCTCCATATGTTTATAAAAATAAAAAATGTTTTGAAATGATTTTTTGCAATGGTAATGGTTGGAAAAAAAACTTTGCAACTTATCATTTGTCGAAAGCTATATCGCTTGATGGAAAGTCATGGGATGTAAAAGAAGATGTTTTTTTTCTTAAAAATAAAGCCATATCAAGACCATGTGTTTTTAATGATTGTATTTGGTCTTCTATCAAGGGAATAAATACTAATTATAAAATTTATTTAATTCATAGTGATAAAATTATTGAGGAAAAATTTGTTTCTTATGGAGAAAGTCTTTGGGATTCAGAAATGATGTGTTACCCAACTGTATTTGAAGTAGAAAAACAAAGGTATATGTATTACAATGGCAATAACTATGGTGAAACCGGAATAGGATTAGCAAAATGGGTATAAAAGAAGATGGTTTTGTATTGATAAGGAATGCTTTCAACAAAGAAGACATATGTAAAATATTAAACGATATAAAGCAAATTTTCCAGATATACGAACCTAGCAATTTGCATTTAAACGATCATATCAAAAATGTTTTCGCAAAGGATTTTGATGGATTTGTTGGATGTGCAAATTCATGTCAATATCTTCCTTCATTATTTTCTTTGGCATCTTCTCCAAAGATTATTGAAATTTTAAATTCATTAGGTTTAAATTTACCAGTAATAAACACAAGACCTTTACTTTCATTCAGTTCTAAAAATACATCAAAAAATGAAAACTATTGGAAGGTTCCAGCACATCAAGATTGGCCTAGTATGCAGGGAAGCCTAAACGGAATTACTTGTTGGATACCATTAATAGATGTTACAAATGAAATGGGAGCATTAGAGATTTGCCCAAAATCCCATTTGCTAGGAAAAATTGCACATTTAGACAATGGAGTTCCTTTCATAGAAGACTTTACAGGAACATTTGAATCATTCCCAATAGGCGTTGGAGATGCTTTGTTTTTCAATGTTTTTACTGTACATAGGTCTGGCAATAACATAACGGATAAGATTAGAATTTCTGCACATTTTAGGTACGATGATTGTAAAGAAAAGACTTTTATTGAAAGAAAATTCCCAAGGCATAGAATAGAAAAAAGAAAAGATGGCGATTCAAACCCGAACTTTCCTACAAAGGAAATTATTCAAGATTATTTTTCCCAAAAAAAATCTTTTTCAGAAACACAAAGCCAAGATGCTTTTACATTAGGAATTGTTGAAAAAGAATTGTAAGCAATATTAAGTTTTTCTAATTTGAGTTTGTCGAATGAATCGGGAAGAATCTTTAAATTGTTTTTATAAAGAGATAATTCTTTTAAATTGATGAGTTTTCCAAAGTCGGTTGGTAAAAAATTAAGTTTATTCTTGTTTAATCTTAGTCCTTTTAATTTTTTTAAATTACAGATTGTATCAGGTAAATAAGATATTTTATTGGCCACCAATGAAAGCCATTCGAGATTTTCCCAATTTTTTATTTCTTCAGAAATACAATTTATTGATGATAATCCCCATGAAAAAAACTTCATGTTTTTAAAATTCCATAAGAAAGATGGTATTGTTTTTATATTGTTTAGATACAGGTTTAAAAATTCTAATTTGGATAATGAGCAAATTGAATCTATATTTCTTAATTTATTTTTATGAATCTTTAAAACTTGCAATTCTTTAAAGTTGGACATCCAATCTGGAATATTGATTAAATTATTGACTCCTAAATTTAAAAACTTCAAATTATTTTTTTTAATCCAAAGGGGAACAGATTCTAAATAATTTGATGCTAAATCAAGATGTTCTAATTCTGGTATATCTAAATCTATAATTTTATTTAGTCTGTTTTTTCTTAAATCGAGATGTTTAATGTTTTTAAGGCATGATATAAGTTTTAGAACTTTAATTTTATCACTATCGGATAAATTTCTCATGCATCCAAAAAACAAATTAGATTTATTTGTAATCTTTGCGACTATACATTTTTCTTGTTGGAATTCAAATGTTGCATCTGGGATTATTTTTAATATTTGCGAAACTACATCTAAATCAAACATACAATCCACCTTTGATGAGCCATCTGTTTCCTATAAAAGAATTTCTACCATGTAGTATTTCTTCATCTTTAAAAAACAAAGCATCTCCAATTTTCAAATTAACAGATTCAAACAAATTGCCACCGATGATATAGTTTTCAAGAAAATCATTAAATTCATCTCTCAATTGACATTCTTCGCATCTGAAAAAATTCCAATTAATTGTCGATTCATCTAGTATTTTTCTTGTTTTTTTATCTTTCCCCTTGCTGTGAGTAACAACTTCGTTTTCTAATTTGTAAAAAAGAGATGGAGAATATTCAAGTAAATAAGATTTTAAATTTTTCAAATCAATAAATATAGTACTTCCTCCATATTTTGGACTTTCTTTGCAACAAAAAAATGTTATTTGCGGAGCATTAGATTCATATGATCCATCTGTATGAAGTGGTTGTCTTGTGTTGCTGTGACTAAAGCTGCAACTTTGTTCCTTCCAAGGGTATTTTATATCTGTAAAAAAATCACCAGTTTTATCGCCAAAAGAATCTTCTTCCATAGGTGCAAATTTACCAACTAATTTAGCACACTCTATCCAAAAATCATGAGACTCCAATCCATTGACTACATGAACAACTTTGACAAAAGGTTTAGACAATGAAGATTTAATCAAATTGCCAGCAGTTTTTACATCTTTATTTGCATCTATTTTGCAAAGCATGATCTAATCCTTTCTTCCATTTAAAAAAACAATCCCAATCAATTTTTGGCAATGAATCTAGAGAGAGTCCATTATAAAATTTATCCCATCCAAGTGAATTAAGATGCCCTTCAATGATTTTTTTTGCACCAAATGTAAAATCATCATATCCATAATAATTTCCAAGTTCACAAACTACATATGACTTATTTATTATTTTTAAAGATAACAAGAAATCTTCCATTTCATGTGGCAATTCTTCATCTCCATAAGTTGGACATAAAAACAATACAATATCTGCCCATATTACTGCATCCTTAGCAGAAACACATTCGCAATTGAATTTAGAAGAAACAAATTTTGTTTTTCCATGTGGAGAATCATAAATTAATTGGATGTTCATTGAAACAACTTTCCAAAATAGATATATGTTTATGGTGTTCAGTATTTATAAACTTTAACATTACATTATTTTTATCAAATTCTTCATTGGAATAAATATACTTTCCATTTGGAAGATTATAATATGTAGTAGCAGACATTTTCTTACAGATATCAATAATTCTTTCTTGTCCTCTATTATCAGATGGAAAATTGCTTGAATATTCAAATCTAGTTTTCAATTTTAAATATTTTGACATCCAGATAATAGAATCACAAAGCATTGGAGATAATAAATCGTAATTTTCAAAATTTTTATAATATTCATAAATCGAATTAGACATAACCTTTTTTCCATACACATGAATAAAAGAATCAAGGTGTAAATGTGACCATCCCTTAATTGTTTCAACATCTTTTACAAGCGTCTGTCTTGAGCATTTTTTTACTGGGATGGTGATGTAAAATGGAGATGAATAATTTATTTTATTTCTATTCATCCAGCCTCTTCTAATGTATTGAACATCGTCTAAAAAAACAAATACATCAACTTCGGATATTAGTTGATAATAACCGCCATAAGGAAAAAAATATGGCTGCATTATTGCTATTTTTATTTTAACCTCTTGGTAAGAATTTTTTGGATAGGTCTGGGTATGTGGGCCTTCTAATATTATTGTCTTTTAAATAAGATGATAAAACCAATCCTCTTGCTGCTTGTTCTGGTGTCATGTACATATTCCAACCAACAAAATCAAAGACTTCCTGTTGTACGAGAGGGCATTCTTCTCTGCCTTCATATCTTGCCTTTTTAAACCACTTAACTGCTTTTTCATCATCAGTAAAAATCATTCCGCCTTTTCCTATATTGAGAATTTTATTCGCACTGAATGATATGCAATGAAAAGAATTTGGAGTGTACATATTTTTAGATAGTTTACACGCAGAATCATAAATTGGATATGGTTTAAGTTGATATGATCCTTCCCATTCTAAATCTTCAAATGCTAAACGACCACCAGCATGAATTATAGAGCATGGAACTGATACATATGTTTTTGATGGTATTGTAACTTCTTTTACTTTTAAATAGTAACAACAAAGAAACAAGGCATTTGTGCAACTATCCACCGCAATTGCAAATGGACTTCCCACAAATTCTGCCATTTTATCTTCAAAGTCTTTTACTATTGCGTAAGGATTCATGTAATTATTATAATAATAATTGTTCTTTTTTAGAAGCTATCCATAAATCTTTTTGTTGATAAATGTCTTTTTGTTTTTTCAAAATCATCGCCTTGAGGAGTTCGACCAAGAGAATTTATATATTCTGGATTGATCTTTTTACCCATACTGGTATCAACATATGGTTTTAAATCAGAATCATCATGCATAAAGAAAGCAGCAACTTGAGGATCTTTGAAATTGCTCATCTTCATCCATTCTTTAACCTTATTTGATGTCATACCATGCTTGTGATTCTTTAAATCATAAAACATATTAGGATCATATTTATTTTTTGCCCATTGATGCATTTTAACAAGATGTGAAATATCAGAAGCTTCTTGTTTACTCCAACCATGATCTATAAGCATATCTTTAAGGCTTTCTGCATCTTCACCTTTTGCTAACCAAGCTGGAGTTAACCAACGATCACCAACTAGATTTGGTGGCATATCATCTAAATTTGAAGCTGGATGAATGTGATGTAGAATACCAAGACCATCAAGTAACTTTAAATACTTTCTTGTATCGATATCTGGATCTTCAAGATTAGATAAAAATTCTTTTTTCAAAACATCTTTTGGAAGATCAAATAATTTATCATTTTTCTTGATGATAGTTATATATTTTTTTGGAGGGTTATCGGCATCTCCAAATTTTGATATCATTCGAATGTATCGAAGTGCAGTACTTGGATCTTCGGCTACTCTGGATTCGAAATCATCATTTACGCTAACAATCTGATTGTTTTTAAGGTGATGTGCGCCACCATACATATCAATTAAGTCTGTATTATCTCCATCTGAGTTATTCAAAGGCAAGTAAAGAGAGTTAATTGTAAAGTCTCTATTGTGAGCATCATCTTCAATAGAATCGGTAATATCTGCTGATTCTGGTTCTACCATTCCGCTTTTAGATGCCTTGCTCATAGTTGCCAAATTAAACTTTTCATCATTGATTACAATTGTGAATTCAATTTCTTTTCCGCCTTTATCCCATCTCGAAGCGTAAAACATTTTATTTTTTTCAGATGCTTCTGGTAATCGGTTGTACTTTTCAAGTGATGCTTTTTCTGGTTTTTGTGGTGCTATTTCAATAAATCTATTATCTGGGTGTTTTAATATTAATTTAATTTCACTAGCCGTGGCATTGGTAACGAGATTGTAGTTTTTTGGAGTTTTATTTTTCAAGTGGTCTCTTACGGCACCACCAGTAAGATAAATAACTTTCTTTTTAAGAGTTGGCTCTACTTCACCTTTATTTTTTTCAATAGTTGTATAGCCTAGAGAAACTTGATCGCTTATATCAAAAGCCTTAAGCAAAATCCTAAGATTTGGCCTTGATGACTTTGATACCGAGAATGGTAAAAAGTCATTAGACCCATCATTCTTTTTAAGTTTTATTTTAGACAATACATTGTTATTTGGCTTGTCTTCATTCTGTTCTCTATACGCAATATAATTAGCAAATTTATTTTTCATCATTTACCCCAAAAAAGTTTATCATAATATTTACTGTTCTATCTCTAATTTTTTTAATTTAGTCCAAGTTTATATGCTGCAAATGTTGAAATTGCTGTCAATACTATTTTAAAAGTCCAATCTAATAGCTTTGACCACTTATCAGAATGGCTTTCTATTTTAGAAGAATGGCTTTCCATTTTAAGTTCCAAATTAGAAGTTTTTATATCAAGTTCATGTAGTTTATTTTTCATTTCCTTAATATCTGAAGCAAATTCACTGTTGTCATCAAATAAAACCTGTATTCTTTCATCAAGTCTTGTTGTTATTTCAATACATTTCTGTAATGATTCAGTTATTTGGATTTGAAAATATTCAATCTCTCTCGAATTTTGTTTTTGTTGTGTCATATTAGTTCATTTCTTCCATGGATAAACTATATATTATATGATGACCAAAGACATTACAGAAGAAATTGAAAAAATGGAAGAATTATCTACAATTGACATTATTGAAGAACAAAATCTTCAACACCTTATGCCAAAAATGAATGTAAGTGTCGGTAATCAATTTCCTGAAATGGAACCAAGTAATATTGTTTCTGATGACCAACTTGTTGATATATACTCTGAAATTTTAGGATGTATCAGAGAAGATAGACAACAGGTTGCTGGATTTATAGACACTATGGCAGAAATGGTTATCAATGAGGGAGATGCAACAAGCTCAAGCAAGGAGGCACTTGTAAATCTTGTTAAAATAAAATCAGATATGACAGATAAAATGTCAAAAGTTGCAGATTTAATGACAAGAGTAAAGTTAAAAGATAAGGACACATTCCCTAAATACTTAGCAGCCAATCAAAACAACACAATTAACATTAGTGAAACTGGTTCCCGTAGAGCATTGATTGAGGCTGTAAATAAGGCGAAGAATAAAAAGGAACAAAATGTATAATATCGCAATTGAAGAGTGGTTGAATGAAGTTGGTGATCCAAATGTTAATCCATCAGGTGGCCCTCCACAAGTAGGATTGGGAGTTCCACCTGCCCAAGAGCAACCAACTACAAACAACGCTCCAGATCCTAATGCTCCTCCACCAAATAATGTTAATGTGGATAAAGATTCCCCAACTCAAGGAAAAGGAATTGAAAAAGATACGGAAATTCCAGATGTATCGCAAGATCCCCAATCTCCCGATATGCCAAAAGAAGAAAAAGATATGGCATTTGAAGAATGGCAAGATACATTCTTCAGAGAATCAACTAAAAATGATGTCAACAAGCTAATTGATCTGATTCATCAAATTCGTGATCGTGATCTTGAACCTTATCCTCGTAAATTCGTTGAAGACAATCTTCAAATTTTATTTTTAAGACAAAATGCAAACATTGATAAGGCTGCTAAAGAAATCAGAAAATTAACCAAGGGAGAATTAGATCAGAATAGTCCAGCAAGTTCATTGGCTGCTCACATTAATTCTACATTGCAAACAATGCCAGAATTAAATAATGTGTTTATAAAAATAAAAGGCTTACTTGGTGCTAAAGGTGATATGCATAGAAAATTTGTATCATCGCTGATTGGTGCGGTTCAAGTTGGAAGCGGAGCAAATACAGAAGACCTTATCTACAACGAAAAAGATTATTCCATTAGAATTTCAACAAGATTCAATGACAAATGGGGAAGAGTTGAAATTGGAAAATGGTGCTTAAAAGAAGAAGATCCAGAAAAGTACTTATCCGAACCAGAAATTAAGAGACTCGAAGAAGGTAGTCCAGAAGAAAGAGATGTTCTAAGAAGAAGAATTGTCATGGAAAGTATTGGCAATACATTTAAGAAAAGAGCATTTATAATTCATGTTGTTTCTAAAGATGGAACTATAAATTCCATTGGTTGGGATTTAGGCACATCGCTTCGAAATGCTTATACCGAAGGAAAGCTCTTGGTCAAAACCATACTTTCTCAAAATTCAGAAGCCATGATTGATGATGATGGCAAGATTCTTCCAGCAGTTGATATGAAAGTTGTCTATTTGAAGAATACAGGATCATTAGACAAAGATGGAAAGCCTGTTATAGAAGAAAATGATTTTATGGAAAGAATTGATGGCATTTTGTACCTGACAGCATCGCAACAGATACTAAAAGAAGCATCATCTTCATTTACTGGGTTGTTGTGGCAAGAAATTCCATATAACGGAAATCCAAGCGACCTAAGAGTCTTAATGAGATGTGTTCCTAGTGCAAGCGAATGTCTCTTGCGTGTTTGCTAACCAAATTATGGAGTTTATATGTTGTTATTCAATGAATTTATAAATCACAAAGAGAGAGAAGATAGAGAACATCTAAGCTTGATATCTAAAATTTTAACATCTGGCAGTCAAAAGTTAGAAGTTAAAGAATTGTTTAATGATGGAGATCCTTATTTGTTTGTCAAAGCACCAAATGAGAATTTTTCATTTGAAGGAATAAGAATATATCCAAGAGGAAAAATTATGGCATTCCGCATTCAAAACGCAGAAGAAACACAACCTTTCGGAAAAGCTTATGGACTCAATATAGACAAAATGTTTGCCGATTTCATGGGCGAAACCATGGATGCAGATGAAGCAGCTAAAAAAGTTTCTGAAAGTGTCAGAAGAGAAATAAATCGCTTTTTTGAACTAACAGGAAAAGCAGAAGAAGATATGGCTGGAACCTTACCAGATAAAGGCTATATTCTTAAAACTGGTGGAAGTGATTACAGCAGCCTAGTATTCAATAAGCTTTAAACTACACGAGAAAAAAAGGATGTGATTTTTTTCATTAAACCATTATCTTTTTTTTCTTGTTGATTTTTAACACTCCACTCAAAGAATTCTTCAATGTCTTTTTTAAGGCATGATTCATTTTCTACAACTTGTTGCGTCTCATATTCATTTTCTACAACTTGTTGTATTTCATATTCACATTCATTTTTTACGAATGGCTCTAAAATCACATGCTCTCCAACAAAATCGACAAGAGCATTGTTTACCTTGCTCTGGCTACGATCAATTTCTTTAGAAGTATCGATTACATTTTTAAAAGTTCCAACCATTTTGTTTGAATTGTTGTTTGGAATATTAAAAACTTCGGTTGAAACATTGCTGGAAGCATTCAACACTTCGTTTGAAACAATAGTTTCTTCTTCACCATTATAAATTTTTAAAAAAGACAAGACATTCTCCTTATGTTACCAGTTTCTTTTTAATGTTGCTGTCAAATCAATGTATTCAACAGCTTGAGGTCTATCTGTCCAAATCCTTGTATTAGATTGAACAGAACTTTCCCACTTCGACTCTTGTGTTACTCTACAACCAAAAGCACACAAAGTAAGGACAAATATTAAATATTTCATGACTTTACCTTTATTTTTCCAAGTAGACATTCTTCAATTCCTAGTTCATTAGCAACATCTTTGACCCAATTTCCAGTGCCGTTTTGCACATCAAATAAAATTGTTTCTAAAATATTACATGTTCGACCACGAATCTTATAAATTTTATCTTTTACGCTAAACTTAAAGTTCTTAGATTCAGTCGATATATCTTTTTCGACTTTAATCCCAAGTTTTAAAGCAAGGAATTCATTTTCTAAGAGTCTTTTTTCAATCGTTTCTTCATCCATTGTGAAAAACCTTTCTTTTTGTCATGATCAGTAGATTCCCCATAATCAAAAGGATCTGGTAATCCTTCTTCTTTCGCCTTTTGTCTCCAGTGTTGTCTTTTCCATGGATATTCTTGTATTTCCTCTGGCGACATTTTACTCACATCTGGATACTGTACTCCACTATCATTAGAAAATAACTTTTTTCTTAAAGCTTCTTTTTCAATTCCAGTGGCAGTATGATATTTTATAAGCTCTAGAGCCTTTTGTTTATCATCAGCTTTTTTATCTACTATCACCTTTGATTGTTTTTTAAAGTGCTTTTTTTTAACACTTGCAACCGAACCAACTTCGCTAGTTCCAACAGTGATAATATCGTCATCAGAAACATCAAGTTGATCTAATGCCTCTAAAGCCATGGCCCAGTTTTTAACATACCAGAACATAATAACTTTGTGACCTTGGTAGTATCCAGTTCTTCCATAAACATTATCATCTATGGTTTTTGATCTGATCGCATAACCATCAAGTGTGACTTTGCCATTAATTTTTTCTGTAATTTCTGGCATCACAGTATCAAGTTTAGGGCCAAATAAAGCCTTTAATATATCAGGATTTTTCTCAATCAAACTCACATGCGAAACACTAGCTGGTGCTACAAATATTCTTTTGCCTTTGGGGTCGGCATACTTGGTATAAATAAATGTTTGAGAACCAACTCCACGATGAGTCATTTGAGTTCTTGAGCCAGGGTAAAATAAATCTGGCCCTTTTTGTAATGCTATGCTTGGTATTTTCTTTGCCATGAATTCTCCTTTGATCATATGTATAAAATTATGCTCTTCTTTTTACAAAATCAACATCGTAAAATAAATCTTCACAATCATTACATTTGCTAACTATGCCATAATAGGAACGAGTAAATACAGCTTGAGGTCTTGTGTGATTTTTAAAATCTACATAAGCAAAATCAGTTTCCCATCTCTGTTCCGATTCAAGTAATTTCTTCTCAACTTGTTGAGTGTCATACGATCCGCATTTGTCACACTTCTTTTTTCCAGTAACCCAATTCCAAACTCCTAATAAACCACCCATGTTATTCTCCTTTGTTTATGAATATCAAAACTTCTATTTAACTATATTACAATTTTTGCGTAAGTAAGACATAAATAATAAAATGGTTGCAAATTTATTTAAACCAGCACAATTAGACGCAAGTGCTTATGGAAAAGGTATTTATGGAAAAGCTATAACTGCAAATCAGTATGGTCCATCCATGGTTAGAATGAATCAGATTGTCCAAAAAGGCAGTCTTGTTACATTTAATTATACATTTCATAAGCCAAATCATGATCCTTACCCATTAGTTTTAATTACAGATATTGGTTTTCCAACAAAAGGAAGAATGGATGTTCGTGGCGTAAATCTACATTATCTTACTTTTAATGACATTAAAAAGCTTTTACAACCAAACTGTAATAATACTGGTTTTTCTTACAATACTTTAAAGCAGGGGGAATATATAGGATTGATTAAGGCTTTTAGGCAATATAAGCGTAATGGTATAAGACAAATAAAAGTTTTAGATTGTGCATTTCTTTTAAATGTTCTTGCATCAGTAAGGGCGATTAGCCCATCAGAAGTTGAAGCTATAAGACAATCTGTGCGAGAACAAATATCAAGGATGACAAATCCTGCTGCATCTGCAACATAATTTGTAGAAAATCACATAAATAAAGTAAGTAACAGTCTATTAAAATATATTTCTAAAAATAAGGTAATTGATGGCTGATGTATCTGATAGTTTAGGTCGGTTTATACAAGGGCAAAGTATTGCTAATTTAACATTAAGCGAAATCAAAGGCCTATTGAAAGAAGGCTTAAATAAACCTGTCGGAGCAGCAAAACCAGTTGGCAAGACCACTTCAAAAGATCCAGCTATAGATAAAATAACTGAATTATTTCAAAAGTTTTCAAACAGTTTTGAAAAAGATGTAGATGAACAAAAAAAATACCTTAATGAAATGATTAAGGTTTTAAATGATAAAAAAGAAAAAAAATCAGATAAAGAAGAAAAGAAATCTCCTAAAGAAGAAAAAGTTACATCTTTGATGGAAAAGTTTACGCAAGCTGGTTTGAAAAAAGGTTCGATTTACACTCATGATACGAAAGCGGGAATTCTGTTAGCCGCTATAGCAAATACTTTAGATGCTATCGCAAAACATTTTAGTGTAGTTGTAAAACACGAAACTATCACACCGCCAGCACCGCCAGCACCGCCAGCAGCACCAGCAGACACAGGAGGTGATTGCCCAACAAAAGCTAAAGATGCCTTTGAAGCTGGAAAAATAGAAGCACAAGTTCAAGCTAGAAAAGAAAAGGCTGATGAAGAACTTCGAAAAGCAAATAGAAAATTTTTAGTACTGAGGGCAAAGCTAGTAAGTGATTCTATGCAAGAGTTTAGCAGTAGTCTTATAGGAATAGAAGAACCTTTGAAGGTAATGTTTGACGGAGTTATAAAAAAAGAAAGACAAGTAATTCAAGACACAAGAGCCATATCTTATGAAATTGAAGGTGCGACTAAAAATAGCTATGGATTAAATCGATCTTTTGAAAATTTGGGAAAAACAGTTCAATTAACAGGTGCTGATCGAGATGAGTTTTCTAAAGAATATTTAAAAACTCTTAAAATTGGAATAAAAGATGCTAAAGCTGCGAACAAATTAACTGTAAGTCAATTAAACACAGAAAAACAATTAAACATGGAAGCTGGAGCATTAAGTGATGATTTTCAAAATATGTTTATGCATATGAAAATGAATAATAATCAAATTAGTGATATGGGAAGAGGAATGCGAGATGTAGCCAGATATACAGGATTGACTGGATCATCATTAACCGATGTTGTAAAATCAAGTGCAAAATTTGCAAATATCATGCGTAATGCTGGAACTCTTACAACAGGTGCTTATAAAAATATCATAGAATTACAAGCCAACTTCAAAAAGGTAGGGGTTGAAGGCGATGGCATAATTGAAGCTCTTTCAAGCACAAATAAACTTCTTGCAGCAGATAGCAAAATGTTCAGCTTACTTGCAATTGCTGCTGGAAGAGCAGGTCTGCAATCTGAATTGTTGAGAGGAAGTATTCTAAAAAATAAGAAAAGTATAAAAGGAATGTCGGATGGTATTAAGAGTATTGCAAATCAATTTGGAATTGCTGGTGATAGTGCAGAAGAAATGCGAGCAAGCTTAGAAGGATTGAGTGATGAAAGAAAAATGCAAATAAATCTTGCTTTGGAATCATCAATGGGAATTGAGTCTGGCCAATTGATTAGTCAATTCGAAGCAATAGATGCATCAAGTAAAACTCTTTCAGATAGGCTTAGAGATTTAAACTCAAAGAAAAAAACAAATATAACTTTAGAAGAAAAAGCAGGTATTGCAGAAGAAGAAAGAAAATTAAAACTTTCTAAATCCATGGAAGTTTTAACATCTATAGACAAAGCCGCTTCATCCGCCAAGAACATGGGAGAAGCCCTTGGTAAGTTTAGTAAAAAAAGAGGAGAATTTGAAGAAGATCTAAATGCCTTGGGAATAGCTTGGACAAATGAAACGGATGTGGCTAGAGGAGCAATAACAAATGCATTGTCGAGTGTAAACAAACAACTTAAAGATACTGGTAAAAAAGAATTAAAAATAGATGCATCTTCAATTGAAAAGGCATTAAAAGATCCAGTTGCTTTCAGAGAATTAACGGCACAAATAAATAAAGCAGAACAAGAGGCTTCAACTGCTGCGAAATCACAATTAGATCCAGCAACTGCTGCTGCACAATCATTAAAAGAAATTAATGATACACTTAGAAATTTATCTAATTCTGGTTTAAGTTCCATATTCAATTCTGCTCTTGGTTCAATTTTAGTTCCACTTATTGTTCTTGGAACTATGTTTTCAAGTGCATACCAAACTTGGAAATATTGGAGCATTAAATGGGAAGATTGGAATAATGGGATCAACGAAGACAGAAAAGAGGCATTGAAATGGAAAAATCAATATACAGCCTATATGGATGAAGTCGAGAAAGGCAATGTTGGTAGAGATGCCATGATGCGATCACAAGTAAAAGCCAACGAAGCTACGCAGATGGGGGTTGAATTGGTTGGCAAATCATCAGGAAAACTTACAGACGAAGCCACTACGCCTGGTTCGATCTATACTCATGACATTCATATGGAAAAAATAGCCAATGAAATGTTGAAACATTTTGCAGCCAAACCAACAGTCGATCCAATGATGGCAAAATTAAGCCAAAGTTCATCCAATACTGAAAAGGTAATTGCAAAAACATCTGAGATACAAACTTCTCAAGCCAATGAAATGTTGAAGAAACTTGGAGCCAAACCAGAAGCAGTAAAAACAGATGCAACGGCTGCATTGAAACAAGTCAAACCAGCAGAATCTAGTGCGATGGACATAAAAAAATTAAGTGCATCTAGTATTGTTCCTCCTCCAAAAGCCAGTGCAATGGATGTGAACAAATTAAGTGCATCTAGCATTGTTCCTCCAAAAGCTAGTGCAATGGACACGACAAAATTAAGTGCATCTAGTATTACTCCTCCAGCAGAAGAACCAATTGTAGATAATTCGAATATGATCTCAGACATGATTAATTCATTTTTAGACAAATTCGCTGGTAGTTTTGCAGCACCAATTAAAGCTTTTCTTGCAACGATTGGAGGATCTTCCACAAAAATAATTGGATCATTTATGTCAAAAGTTACTGGGGCTTCATCCAAAGCTTTTGATGTTATGGAAGATAAATTTGAGAAAACTGCATCTAGCACAGAAGCAATAATTGGAAAATCATCTGAGATACAAACTTCTAAAGCTAATAAAATGTTGGAACAAATTTTACCTAAACCAAAAGTTGATCCAACGGCTACATTGACACAAGTTAAACCAAAAGTTGATCCAACGGTTGCATTGACACAAGCTAAACCAGCAAGTTTCAGTCAAACCTCTGAAGAAAAAATTGCAACTGCCAAAAGATTAGATGGCAATAATTGGGATATGGAAAGCATGCTTGAAGAAAAGAAAATTCAAAACAAACAAAAAGCAGACAAAATGAAAGCGGCTGGTGATGCATTGACACAAGCCAAGCCAGTAGTTGATCCAATTCAGATGACTGTTAGCAAAGAGATGCAAAAGGCACAAGAAGATACTGCTCGTGAAGCACACCTTACTGCGGAATCAATAAAGAAATTTACTGATGCTGCTACTACCAATTCTACTATTTTCACACATGATACTCATCTAGAAAAATTAATTGCAAAAACATCTGAGGTACAAACTTCTCAAGCCGATGAGATGTTGAAACAATTTGCACCCAAACCAACAGTTGATCCAACTAATTTAAAACCAGTAATATCAGGAAGTACATCTGAAGCGACAACCGATAAGGCTGATCAGATGTTGAAAAACCAAGCATTAAAAGAAAAGTTACTGGCAAAAAGAGCAGAAAGAGAAGGAGCAGTAGTTAAAGCTCCAACAGAAGCACTTCGTGGTGGAATGACAGAAGATCAGATGAAGGCAATTAAAAGTGGAATACAGCCAAGCTCAGATGGTGATAAATTAAAAGAGGCCATGATCGAAGCTAGAAAAATGTCTGATGATAGAGTTGCAAAAGGTGGAAAGGCGATACCAGAAAATAAAATGGAAGAAGTTGGTAAAGGCCTAATGGTAAAAAAACAAACCATGGATTTAGGCATTGATCCAAAATTGAAAAAAGGATATGACAAAAAAATAAAATCAGAAATAAAACATGAGAAATGGTTACAAAAACAAGAAAAGCAAATAGTTAAAGAAGAAAAAAAGACAATCAAGGTAGAAACTCCAGAAACAGAAGACAATATAATTCAAAAATTATTGAAACAAGTAGAAGGAATAAATCCCAAAGACCTAGCAAAATTAGGTGGAATCATAGCAGCACTAGCAGGTGGTCTATTGATATTGGGATTCGGAATTATGTTCATAGGAAGTAAGCTAGTATCTAAATTAAATCTTGATTTGGGCAAGGTGACAGAAACTGCTGCAATAATAGCTGCCGTAGGAGCAGCAGCAGCAGCTATTTCTATAGGAGCAATGGAATTAGCAGAACAACTTCAAAGTGATGATACTCAAAAATTTGTAGATGAATTCAGTTGGAAAAAATTATTTAAGGCTGCAAAAGTAATTGCTCTTCTTGGCCCAGCAATGGTTTTATTTGGTGCTGTGATTATTGCATTGGCACAACTCATTACATCTAAATTAAATTTAAATCTTGCAACCATTACCGAAACAGCAGCAATAGTAGCAGCATTAGGTGTAGCAGCAACTGCAATTACTATTGCTGGAATGGAATTTGTAAAACAAATACAAGGACCAGAAGTAAACGATTTTATTGAGAACTTTAAGTATAAAGACATTATAAAACCAATTGCTGTTTTGATGGTAGTTGGCCCAGCTATGGTTTTACTTGGTGCCACCATTATAAAGTTGTCGCAACTTATATTATCTGCTTTTAATTTAGATCCATCAACTATTGGTGAAACCGCTGCAACAATTGCTGCCATAGCTGCTGCTGTTACCGCTATTGCTTTTGGCATATATGGAGCCATGAAAGGATTGAAAGTTTTAGGCGATTTTGTAAAAGAATCCGCTAAATTTATTCCTAATATGTTACTAGGAGCAGCAGCACTACTATTTGTCACTCCTGTAATTTTATTATTAGGTTCAGTAGTATTACAAATGAGTCAAGCAATACTTGGTGCGTTTAATCTGGATTCTAAAACAGCTATGGAAACAGGACTTACTGTTGCTGCAATATTGCTTAGTGTTGCATTTATAGCTGGTGCAATTATAGGTGCAATGTATGGTCTTGCTGGCTTAGGTCTAATGGTTCCAATGATATGGGCAAACATAGGGTTAATATTAATGGGTGCAGCAGCATTATTGGTACTAACACCAGCAGTTTTACTATTAGGTGCTGCAATATTAGAAATGAGTCAATTAATACTTGGTGGATTCGATTTAGATTCCAAAAAAGCCATGGATACAGGACTTACTGTTGCTGCCGTGTTACTTAGCACAGCATTTATAGCTGGTGCAGTTATAGGTGCAATGTATGGTCTTGCTGGCTTAGGTATGATGGTTCCAATGATATGGGCAAACATAGGTTTCATATTAAAGGGTGCAGTAGCATTATTGGTACTAACACCAGCCGTTCTTTTGTTGGCATCGGCAATTTTATCTATGTCAGATGGAATCATAGGTGGATTTGGTTTGTCTTATGATAAGGCTATAGAAATTGGAGAAACAGTAGGTGCTGTATTGCTTAGTGCAGCAACAATATCTGCTGGTGTATTAGCTGCCGCATGGGGTTTAGCATCATTGGGAACATTAATTGCTGGTTTTGGGTGGGGAATACCAGTATTGATAGGTCTTATGGTATTGGGCGGTGTGGCATTATTGGCATTAACTCCAGCAGTTCTAACACTTGGAAATGCAATTTTAGCCATGTCAGCGGAATTAACAGATGGATTTGATAAGGCAGAAGCAGATAAAATTGTCGAAGCGGTTGATGGAATATTATTTGCAACAGCAAGAATATCACTTAGTATTATTTCGGCAGCAGCAGCACTTTCAGTTTTAGGCTTTATGGCTATTGCTGCCGTTCTTCTTTCTCCTCTTTTATTATTGGGATATTGGGCATTAAAGTTTTTAATGAAACCCATTTACTTATATGCAGAAGCAATAGCTAATTTCCACAAAGTTCTTTCTTCAATAATAGATCCATCTTCGGCAAAGGAAATGGGTCAAGGAATTGCAGATATACTTGGGGCTTGTGGAATTGTTACAGATGAAATAATGAAAGCAAAAGATAAGCTTTTAAATATACCTCTTTATGGTGGATTTTGGGGTTGGAGTTATAATATTCCAAAGGCAATGAATGCTGGCATATTTGCTTTGGAAGATATGATGAGTCCAGTTATTTATTTTATATACACAGTTGTTGATTTTGCAAAAATAATTGGTTCTTTAATAGATCCTAAAAAAGCAGCAGAAATGGGAAGAGATGTTGGAGAAGTTCTTGCTAGTTGTGGAGTTGTTACAGATGAAATAATGAAAGCCAAAGATAGGCTTGTAAATATACCTCTTTATGGAGGATTCTGGGTTTGGAGTTATAATATTCCAGAGGCAATGTGGGCTGGTGTATTTGCTTTGGAAAAAATGATGAGTCCAGTTGTTAATTTTGTATTAACAGTTGTTAACTTTGCAAAAAGAATTGGGTCTTTGGTAGATCCCAAAAAAGCAGTTCAAATGGGAAGAGATGTTGCTGAGATTTTATCTGCTTGTGGATCTGTTTCAGACGAGATAATGAAAATAAAAGATAAGCTTATAAAAATTGAGGACTCTGAAAAGTATTGGTTCCTTGGTTCGAGAGTAAGCAAGAGAATGGAAGAGGGAAATCGTGCTTTGAGAAAAATGATGGAACCAACAGTTGAATATGTTGGTCTTATAGTTGAATTCTCCAAACAAATCGGAACTATTGTCGAACCTAAAAAGGCAGCAGAAATGGGTAAAGGTGTAGCTGCGGTTTTGGGAGCTAGTGGTTCTGTTACTGAAGAGATAATGAAAACTAGAGATAAGCTTAAAAATATTGATAATTCTAAGTCTTATTGGGGCTTAGGAAAATCTGTTAGCGAACAGATGATAAATGGAACAAAAGCATTGTCTCAATTAATGGGACCAGTATATGGATTTATAAAAATAGTTGTTGATTTCTCTAAGAAAATAGGAACTATGGTAGAACCAAGCAAAGCCATACAAATGGGTAAAGGTGCTGCTGAAATTCTTGGAGCTTGTGGTTCTGTAACAGATGAGATTTTAAAATCTAGAGATAGACTTAAAGATGTAAAAGATACAACATGGGGCGGATGGGGAAAAAATGTCAGCGAGAAAATGAAAAATGGAGCAGAAGCACTTAAAAAATTAATAGAACCAATAAAAACATTTGTTTCAGTAATTGTTGAATTTTCCAAAGCGATTGGAACAATAATAAATCCAAGTCAAGCTGTAAGTATGGGAAAAGGTATAGCTTCTATATTTACCGCTACTGGTCAGGTTGCAGATGATATAAAAAAGACTAAAGATAAATTAATTTCATTTGGCGATATAAAATCATCAGAAAAAGAAGTTAAATCTATATCACAAGCTACAACTTCATTTTCAAAGCTTAAACCACCTTTGATTGGTTTTATGAATGAATTGGTAACTATAGCTAAAGATTTAGAAGGTAAAACTAGTGTTAAACAATCAGCAAAACTTGTAATCGTTATGACAAATATTGGCAAATTGGTTCAAGAAGTAGTTAAAGTTGTTGATATAATGACGAAACAAATTATGCCACTTACTGATGTAAAGATAGTTGGTGGTGCATCAATGATTTCAAGACTTGAAGAATCGCAAAATAGCTTCAAAGGTTTCTTTGGCAAATTAGCAGACTTCATAAAGACTGGTATTGTGGATGAGGTAAGAGAAAAATTCAAGAAAGGAAGTGAATTGAGAGATGCCTCAAATAAATTAAAAAATATGGCGAGCATCATTCAATATGTCGGACCAGTTCTTACACAAATGAAAACAGTTATTCTTCCTTTGACAAGTGCAGATGTAGTTGGCAACCAGAAGACTATGGCACAAAACATTGAAGCTTCCATGAAGACTCTTAAAGAGTTTTTTGGAAGTATTGCAACCTTTATTATGGAAGGTATTGTAAATCCAGTATCTGAAAAAATAGGAGATCCAAAGTCTTTATCTGATGCTGCTAGAAAATTAGCTGCTATGGCAGTCATTATTACGCAAACAGGAATAGTATTAAAGAATTTAGGCGTTGTGATGCAGACCATGGATCCCGGCTTCTTTAAAGAAGGAATGGATTTGGGTAAAATAGTAAAATATAAAGATCAATTTGCTGAATGGTTTGGTTCTATAGCAGAATTTATAAATGTTGGAATTGTTGGTGGTGCTAAGAAGGCGGGTAATCCAGAAGAACTAAAACAAGCTGCTCAACAAGCATGTTTAATTTCTGGTGCATTGAGAGGAACTGCTGGAGTATTGACAAGTCTTGGAACTGTGATGCAATTCTTGGAGACTAAAGCTCCTTGGGAAATATCACCTATGAAAAAGATATATCAAAATAAAGAATTATTTGCCACTTATTTTGCTGCTATAGCTGCATTTGTAAGAACTGGCATTGTAGAACCAATAAATAATGTATTTGGTGATGAAAAAGATATAGTTAAAGCTAGTACAATTATGATTGCATTGGCAAAAACAATTTCTTCTGTTCCTCCTGTTTTGACAAATCTTGGAACAGCTATAAATATGTTGTTCGCAGGATCTGATTTTTTTGGCGAAGCTCCGATACCAAAAATAGATAAGAATAAAGAAGTATTTGGAAGTTATTTCAAATCTATTTCTGAATTTATTCGTGATGGAATAGTAAACAAAATAAGAGAAGTTTTTGCAGATACTCCTCCAAAGAAAATAACTGAAGCTGCAACCATTATGAGGAGTTTGGAAATAATACTGACTTCTATACCAAAAGTAATAAAAGGAATGGTTACATCTATAGATTTACTGGGAGAAGAAGGAGATTTTGATGATTCTTCTATCGGTATAATTATGAAGAATAAAGAAAGGTTTGGAAGTTATTTTAGACAAGTCGCAGCATTTTTAAGAGATGGCGTTGTTAGTCCTATAGTAACAGAATTACAGGACATAAAGGCAATTAGAAATGCATCAACGATATTAAGTGCAATGAATAACATTATAAGAACTCTGCCACAAGTTATAAATGGAACTGCTAATGGTTTAATTCCATTGGTTGAAAGTCAAGATTTATTGAAAGAAGCTCCATTGCCTAAAATCATGGCAGCAAAAGATGAGTTTACTAGATATCTTACTCAAGTTGCAATATTTATGAGAGATGGAATAGTTAAACCAATAATAACTGAACTTCCTGATGTTAAAACAATTAGACAAGCAGCTACAACTTTGTCTGCTATGAATACAATTATAAATTTGATACCAACGATCATAAGCAATTTGTCTAAATCTTTTGGATTAATGACACCAGATAAGTGTTTCAAAGATTCTCCAATAGCCGTACTAGCTTCAAATGTTGAATTGTTCTCTTCTTGGTTTTATACTGTTGCTACATTCATGAGAAATGGAATTATAAATCCTATATTCGAAGGAATGATTACAAAAGAAGAAATTGAAATGGCATATTTGGCCATAGATCAAATAGCTATTGCAATGAAGGAAGTTCCTAAATTCATTGCCAAATTCTCAGTTGCAATTTACGAACTAATATCATCTCCATCTTTTGATCCTTCACTTTTAAGTGCAGCAGTAACGGTTGGATCATGGTTTTATGGAATTGCTCATGCCATTATAGATGGCATTATAAATCCAATTAAGGAAATGCCAGATTCTGTAATGCTTGAAGAAGTAAATAAAAGATTGGGATTAGTTGCAGATTCAATAGTTGGTGTAAAAAATGTTTGTGATAAATTTTCGCAAAATCTAACACCTCTATTAAGTCGTGGATGGGTTTCAGAATCACCAATAGAAACAATTGATAGACAAGCAGAACTGTTTAAAGGCTGGTGGAATAGCATAACTGGACTTCTAACTGAAGGGATAATAAATCCTATTATAAATAATCTTCCTTCCACTTCAGTTTTAGAAGATACAAATAAAAAGATAATATTTACATCAAGTATAATTTCTGAAGTAGGTAATACTTTGACAGCTTTCTCAGAAAAAATAAGTCCTTTGTTGAGTAAGATGCCTTTTGGAAAAGCACCAGTGCAAACAATTGATAGCCAAGCAGAATTGTTTAAGGGTTGGTGGAATAGCATAACTGTATTTTTAAATAATGGCATTATAAATCCAATTATGAATAATCTTCCCAACACAACAGAGTTGACCGAAGCTTTGTTGAGAATACAGTTGATTACGCAAGTAATGGAATCAATTCAAAAAGCAATGTCTGGTTTGTCTGGAACCATGGACTTCAAGAGTGTTGATTTTGGCAAGATGAGTGAACTTATAAAAAATGTAAATTCTGTAGGTGCAAAAGATACTACTTATAGTGGCAGTGGCGGTTCTTTTGCTACGAGCGAAGCCAAACCAGCAGCAAGCGTATCTGTTGTTCCTCCTATGGCCGAATCAACTGAAGATAAGGTAAAGAAGGATAAAACAACATCCGAACCATCTTCATCTGTTGTATCTTCTCCAGAACTTGCCAATATAGCAAAAGAAAGTCATGAGCAAACTGTTTTAAATCAACAAATGGTAGAGCTTCTTACTAAGTTAGTTGCAGCGATGGGAAAGTCAAGTAATGTGACACAGACGGGAACAGGCCCACAACCAGATACATCGAATAAAAAAGTAGGAAATAAGCCTTTGAATAATCCAAAATGGCCTTATGGTGGGTTCTTCCAAGGAGCCAATAAACAAGTTGGCAACATTGGGTCTGGTACTATCTAAAATAAAAGGATAACATGAAGTCAACACTTAAAGGTGGCAATTTACAACCAATAGAAAACTGCTATATAGAAAGCGATTTACCATCAGCAGGAGCATTGTATTCAATGGGTGAGGCCAGTAAATTAATTCTTGATAATATTCCAGATATAAGTGATGCTAAATCAGCAAATTATACAGATGAATCAGCAATAGGAAGAACCGCACCATTTAAAAACTATGCCTATTCTGAAAACAGATCTATAAATGTAGATTTACATATGTTTGTACAAGAAGAAAGTGGAAATCAATCTGCCCAAGCCATTTTAGATACATTAAGATGGCTAGAAGCTCATGTCTATCCAGAAAAAGGAACTGGTGGTTTTTATTCTCCTCCTCCAATAATGAAAATAAAATGTTTTGATCTATTGGAGAAAAACGATTTGTGCGTAGTTTTAAAAAGTTATAATGTTAAATTTGATCCAGGCGTTCCATGGGATGAAGATACTGGAATACCTTATAAATTAGATGTTTCTTTGACTTTTGAAGCTGTATATAAATCTGACAAATTACCATACGCAAGTGATGTTGTAATGGGAGAGACAGAATAATGGCAAACAATATAGAATATACAAAAATACAAGCTAGAAAATTTGTTCCTTCTGGAAGTAGGTATTACGACTCAGATGTAATTTACTATGGTGAGCAAAAGTACATAACATTTCCAACATATAAAAAAAGTAACATAGAATCAAGTAGTCAAGACAAATACACAGTAATAAATAAATCATATGAATATAGACCAGATTTAGTATCTGCTGATTTCTATGGAACAACCATATTTTGGTGGAAAATTATGGAAGCAAATAACATAAAAGACATATATGATTTCAAATCTGGTATTAGCATATACATACCAAATTCAATTTTCTAATGAGGTGATATGGCTTGTACTGTAGGAAGTGAAGCGACTAAATATCTCTGCGTACCACCAGAAAAACCAATGTCTGGACACATATATGCTCCTTTTTTTGAATTGAGTTTAAAAGGCATGTTATTTAAATGCGGAAATGAATCATATGATAGAGATCCCCATAAAGTTGCATTAAAGTCCATGCAATATGGTCTTGCTCAAGGTCAGGGTGGAATAAATTGTGAATTTGAACTTATTGCAGAGGGTGCGACTGGTTATAAAGAGCTTTTAGATGTAATAAATAAATCAATTGCAGAAGCTCCTGAAGACATAAAAGACTGTTGGTTTAAATTTGGATGGATTAGAAAAGTTTGTGGATCTGGATCAACTTTAAACGGACCTGAATCTCCGAGAATCCCAATTTTACCAACAAAGATAAGTACAAATATTGATTCTGGTGTGACGAAAATAAAATTAACATGTACTGATTTGTTGTTCAGAAGCTTTAGCAGAAGAGTAGAAAAAAGTGAGGGGAGTGAAGATGATCTTATTCCCTTGAAGCAAGCAATAAAACAGCTTTGTGACAACAATGACCCAGTTATTGATGTTGAATTTAGGGGTGCTGATGGTGGCGACCTTGAATTTGAATTGAGCGAAGAAAAAGAAGGAAAAGGACCAAAATCAGGATGGCAAGCTAATGAACTTCCGTTGCTTTCCACAATAAGAAATTGGGTAAATGTTGTTAAAACAGCAAAAGGATTAGGCGTTTATTTCAAGTATGACCCAGAAAATGTAAAATTAATCATACAAGAAGATGATGCCTGTACTGGAAAAGATGAAAATTGTGGATGTAATAATATCGCAGCAAGCTACATAGTAAATGGTGGAAATTGCTCTAATGTATTATCATTTTCTCCAGATATAGAATGGGTCTTGGATGCTGGTGGTGGTGGTGGTGGTTCGGGTGGATCTTCAAGTGGAAATATGATAAAAGCAAAAACAGACCCAAAAATAGGAGATATTGAGCCAAGCGGTTCTGGTAATACTATATCAATACCTGTCGAAGCAAATACAATACCACCAGAAGTTCGTGCAGCCAATGCTGAGGAAGCTAATGCTGCTCATACCATGGCAAACAAAGGTCTTGAATTAAGAAAAACCATCGAGGCCGAATTAACAATAATTGGCGATCCAAGCTGGCATACTCTTGCTTCCTTCAAAGGAAGATATGTTTCTATAGCGGTAGTAAGTCCATTTGCCATTACTGGTGGATCTGGCGAATGTGTATGGTTGGCAAAACCCCCATTAAATCCAGTTTTATCTAATAAAATGTGGATGGTACAAAGTGCAGATCATCAAATCGAAGCGGGAAAATATGTTACAAAATTAAAAGTCACACTTCCAGCAGGAAATGCAGAGCTTTCGAATAATGATCCACTTGGAAATAATGATAGTGGTTATAAGCCAGATGGTCAGGGAACTGGTGATTTTATTGGGGAAAGTGCTTTTTTATAAGGATGTTTTATGGGTTTACAAGAAAAAATTGATTTATTAGAAAGAAAATTACAAGCTTTGGAAAGTCAAATTGGAGATCCCGACTTTACAAAGATGGCAATAGGAAGATCGGAACAAAGAAATAGATTTCCAGACACAAAAGATATGATTTTTGGAATGCATATTGGATTGGTCATAGAAACCATAGACATATGGAAGCAAAACAGAGTTAGATTTTTCAGTCCAATTCTACATCATCCAGAAGCAAGAACAAAAGAATTACCATGGGCAAATCCAATATCTGCGATGGGAGGATTTGATGATTCTGGATTAAGTTGGGTTCCTCCCGCTGGGTCATTTGTTGCTATAGTTTTTGAAAATGGCCATAGATCTGCTGCGTATTACATAGGAACAATTTGGTACAGAAATAGAGGCCCACAAGGGCAGCATACATGGGGTTGCGAACAACTCATGGAAGAGTATTATAAAGTTTCAGAAGGGCATAGAAAAGGTTATTTGGTAGGCCCAAATGATGAATCGCAAGTGTTGCCTCCTTGGAATACAGAAAGTTACAATGGTTTTGATCTAACCTCAGTTCAAGACTTTGCAGATAAACCAGAAGCTCAAAAGCTTATCACATATCCAAACATTTATGGATTTAAAACTCCAGAAAAACATATGTTGAAAATGGTAGATGGTGATCCAAAATGTAATCGAAAGTGGAAAAGATTAGAGTTGATGAGTAGTACTGGAAATTGGCTCATGATGAAAGATGATCATCTTCATTATGCTGGTCAATGGTCTCATCCAGAATGCGGAGTAAAAGATGCCGATGTTAGTTGTGTTGAGGGCGTTCCAGAACAACCATATCCAGATTTAGCACGACAATTGGGAATAGATAGGGGAATTATAGCCACAGATGCACAATTCAACAAAGACACAAAACCTTTATCGCAACAAGCTATAGCTTTGTCAGAACAATCTGCAAAGGCTGATAATATTGCTCCAATTATAACAGGAGCAAAAGAAATTCCTGTATGTGGTGACAAAATCATTGGTGGTCATCCAAGTACAGGTCATCCAAAATCTAAATATTATAATAAGCAAGTTGGTGCAAATGCTTATTTCAAAAATCAAAATGAATGTCGCCCATATAAAGGAACAGGCACACCTCAAAACAATAAATGTGATTTGCCACAATCTGGAATACAATTAATGTCTGTTGCTGGTCATACTATAGTGATGGATGATTCGGTAGAAGATCCAACTGGAAAACCAGAGTGGGAAAGGGGCATGAAGCCATTTGATTTTGGATGTACAGATCACTTTGATGGCAGAATGTATATGAAATCTGCCACAGGTCATATGATTGAAATGAGTGATTTGGAGAAGGAAGGAACTCCAAATGTAAGAAGTGAATATAATGCAATAAAACTTTTATCTGCTCATGGAAACAGAATCGAATTAAATGATCATGATGAAACTAAATGTGTGGCTGGAGAAAAGCGTGGAATTACGATGGAATCAACCAGCACTCATCGTTTTGAAATGATTGATTATACGAATGAACAATGTGGGCCAAATAGAAGAGAGGGTGGGGTTCCAACACCATTTGCTAAAAAGGCTTATGTAAAGATTAGGTCTGGTTATGGTTTAGAATTTTTGATGAGAGATGATAATTCTCAATTAGAGACACAAAATCAAAGCATTCAAATTTATTGTCCTCATTATGACAATTCAAGAGGTCCTCATATTCATAGATATCAGGAATCTCCTAGTGGTGCAGGATTAGTTCTTTTAAGGGTTGCTGGTAACTATATAATTCTAACTACAGACAATAAAATCGAGATAATTGGAGACATAGGAGAATCTTCTCCCAAATCAAATAAAATTGAAATTATAAGCAAGTTTAAACTTGTATATACTAAAAGTTACTATGTAAATATAACTGAAAAGTCGCATTTATTTATAGCAGAAGACAATATTTTGTTATTGGCAGGTAAAGATGCGACAGGTGCTGATGGAAAACCAGCACCGAATATTGGATTAATATTAATGTATGATACTTCTAGCGGAGCAATTAAAGCAAGTACTAGGGTAATGGGAACTTGCAAAAAGACTGACCCATGTGTAAGTATATTCCAGTTGCTTCCTTTTGCTAAAAAGAAGTGTAAACAATAAAAAGTGAATAAAAATGGCAATATCAAGAGATTTTAAAGGCATTCCATATCCAATCACAAAAAATCCTAAAGGATTTTTTTATATTGAGAATAATGTAGATTTAATTAAAGCAGATTTGCTTATTTTGCTTTTAACGAATCCAAGAGAAAGAGTTATGTTACCAGAATATGGAACTCCATTAAGAAAGTTGTTTTTTGATCCAAGCGATCCAATTATTGTAAGAAAGGCAAAGGATATGATTGCTTTGTCTTTACAAACTTGGGAACCAAGAGTTGCGATTGAAAACATTTATATTCAAGCAAAATTAGATTCAAGTAGTGCAAACGAATTTGAAGAAGACAAAAACAATCAGCAAGTACTTCTTATAAGAATCACATTCTTTGATAGAATGGAAATCACAAAAATAAACGAATTAAAGTTAGAAATACCATTAGGAGCGTAAATGATAAACAATTGTCCTTTTAACATAGAGCCATATGCTGTATCGGAACTCCTTAAAAAACCAAATGTATTTAATTTAAATTATACTAATCAAGATTTTTGGAGCATGAAAACAAGATTAGTAGAATTTACGCAACAAAGATTTGGCAATGAATTCACAGATTTTGTTGAATCATCTTTAGCTATTATGTTGCTTGAAAATTGGGCATTTGTCGCTGATACTCTTTCGTTTAAAATGGATCAGATAGCAAATGAAATATTTATAGATACAGTTACTGAAATAGATAATGCTTTTAGATTGTGTAAATTAGTTGGTTACAATCCACTTCCTCCTATTGCTGCGAAAAGTTATTGGACAGCATCACTAACAAATGCAATAACCACTGATATTTCAATTGTCACGCCACAAAAAGTTGTAGTAAATGGTGGTGGAGAATCTGTTACTATGGAATTGTTTGCAGCAGATTCAGAAGGAAATCCTCTTTTCGATGAAGACATAATAATCCCAGCAAATTCTTTAGTAAATGCTAGTGTAGTTGGATTACAAGGGCAAACAAGAAAAGAGACAATTTCTGGAACTGGTTCTAGGAATCAAGTATTGCAATCAAGATATCAAGGTGTGATATTTGATTCTTCAAGCGTAGAAATAGATGGTTCTTTGTGGAATAAAGTTGATTTCTTTTCTGAGGGCAAGCCACTTAAAGAATACAGAATTGAATATGATTCAAATTACTCTGCATATTTTATTTTCGGAAATGGCGTTGCTGGTATGGTTCCGTCTTTAGGTTCTGTCATTAGATTAAAATATAGGATTGGAGGAGGAACAATAGGTAATTTGGTGTCTAATTCTGTTCAACAATCGATACTTGTTACAGTTCCTGGATTAGGTTATCAAGTTCCAATATTTTTTAACAATTATACAAAAGCACAATATGGATATGACGGAGATACAATTGAAGATATCCGTAGAAAACTGCCTTTTTACTTAAGAACTCAGAATAGGGCGGTAACTGGATTGGATTATAAGACTATTACGGATCAATTTGTAACTCCATATCAAGGGCAAATAGGAAAATCTGTAGCTATTTTAAGAAATCATGGTTGTGCTGCTAATATAATAGATCTTTATGTTCTTGCCAAAAAAAATGTAGATGGTTTAGAAATAGCAAGTGATCAATTAAAAAAAGAACTATATGATTATCTAGAAACAAAGAAAATGATAACTGACTTTATTTGTATAAAAGACGGAGTTGTATTAAATGTAGATGTGAATATATCTGTTACAATTGACAAGTTTTATAAAAAGTTCGAAGACGAGATTAGAGTTAAAATATCAAATAGGATTTCATCATTCTTTAGTATCTATCGTTGGGAATACGGACAAACACTTAAGGATAATGATATAACAAAAGAATTGTCTGATATTAAAGAGCTTAAAAAAGTTGATGTAACATTTAATACGGATATTGCAACAGAAGCATCTACTATAATAACTGTTAAATTTTTTGAAATCATAAGGCCTGATATTATAGATTTGGGTTTTGTATATGAATAAGGTAAAAAATGAGCATTAAAAAAATAGATCAAAATCCAACAATAGCAGATCAAATACTATTTGAGTTTATATGCCCAGATAGTAAAAATTGTCTTCTTCAAGATCCATACAAAGTAGATAAAGTTGTAATATATTTTATTGAAAGAAGCTTCATAGATTCTACTGTCAATCAATATTTAGACAATTTCTATGACAAGGGAAAATTTGCTGCTTATAATATAGCAGAAAAAATCGCTTGTGATAACCCAACCGAATCAAATATTTTTGCTGCTAAAAAAGCCAAGGCAGAACTCGATAGCTCCACTTTAGAACAAACATTTTATTACAAAGAAGCTACACCAGTACTTGTTATAGGTAGTCCAGAATATCCAGCTTGGTTATCAACAGATCAAAATAATGCTCTTATAAAGCACGAAACAGAAGATTCCAATGGTAATACCATATATGGTAGTTTTACATATCTTTGGGATACGAATGGTTATAGAGAGGGAGATTATTTCATCTGTATAACTTGGACTCCAATTATTGCTGGAGATTCATTATCGAGTCATCAAAAATTCTATATTTCTGGCGATACATCAATAAATACTGTAATACCAAGTCACTTTACCAAACCAGAGAAGTATAAAACAATCCTTGAAAAGTATACTCCAGAAATTTTCAAAATGAGGATGAGTTCATCTGATGTAACTCCAGAGACTTTAGAAAAATTGAATCTTTCTGTTGCTGATGGATTTACTGTTTTGGAAAATTATGCAAATCAAATTATTGATCTATTTGATGCAAATGTTTTAACCGAATCATTTTTACCATATTTGTCAAATTTGTTTTCATTAAAGTTAAAATCAAATGATCCATATCTTTGGAGAAGGCAAATAAAAAGGGCTATACCATTATTTAAAAAGAATGGAACTATTGGTGGATTAAAAGAATCATTGGAGCAATCTGGAATAAAGTTTATAAAATACACAAGATTATGGCAAGTCATATCAAATCATACTTGGCAAGAAATATTTGATTATTCTGGTGATAGCAATACATGGTTTTTAGAAAAAATTGCTTTGCCTTTAGATTTAGATAATTTTGAATTATATTACAGGGCAGTAGATTCAGATGAATGGATCGAATTAAGTTCTGATTATGTTGAATTTGATTTTTCCGAAGGATTTTCTACTGTTACATGGATTGGAGAATCCCTATCGATATCTCCAATTTCTTTAAAAGTTGGAGATGCAATAAGAGTTATATATAAATACAAAGAAATTATGTCTGGTGGCGAGCAGTCTGTAGAGGATTACATTAGAAGCTTACAATTATCGGACTTGAGAGACGAAAGGCAACAGGAATATCCTTTAAAGAATTGGAATGTTCGATTAATCGAAGAAGGAGATCCTTTGTTCGATGTTGTACTTCCAACAAGAAGTTTATTTCATGATGATGTCATATTTGGAAAGGTAAGAACTGAATTTCCTTACAGTGAAAATATTTACAACATGGAAGAATACAACGGTTCGATTAGAAATTCAAAAAACCCATGTGATATAGACAAAGATTTCTTAGACCCATGCTTTAGTAGCTTGAGTAGCAAATACAATATTGATTTAGAAATAGAATCACTAAGCGATGATAGAATAATAGAAGCTTCTGAAGTTTTGAAAGAAAGTCTTCCTTTTCATGCTGTGTTGAATGTTATGAATGTTTATGGTGGATTCACAGAATTAATTGAATCTCCTCAAGAAAATGTAGAATTTCTTGTTAGTTATTCTGTAAATGATTTTGTTATTAGTGGACAGGCTCAAAACTATTTTAATAGAGCCATGAGAAGAGGATTAACAGACGCAAAAGTTTTAAGAGACGAATTAGCAAGTTCTGTTGCAGTACACACTAGTTCTGGGGTTGCATATAACGACAACATAGTTCTTTATTGCGGAGATATTTTCTTTGATGCTTTGGGCATGAGAAACGATGGTTCTACAATTTTAAATATTTTAACTGGCTCTTTGTCTGGTGAATATTTTGTTGAGAACCCATTTAAAAATTCAGTAGAATTAATTTCTGTAACTGAACCAATATCTGAAACAAACACTTATTTTTCTTCAAGGCTTTCCTTAAGCCCAAAAGTATTTTCTTTTAATCTTTCATGTCCAATTATAGAATCTGTTGGAAATTGTAATATTTATCAAGATAATTTTTATGAGTTTTCCGATATAGAAAATAGTTTTAAATCATTTAAATCATTATGGGATGTTAATCAAGGGTATACTACTGGATCTTGGAAAATACTAATACCTTTGTATTCTCCTACTGCATATAGTATCGTAAATATATTACCAAATGGAAATATACAATTGCAGGACAGTGCAACCTTACCATCATCTAACTCTAGTGGTTTATCTTATACTGCGTATGATAAAGATGATAATGTTATATTCACGAGTAATTCTGGAGCTTTGTCTGTTAAATCAAGAGGTAGAACTCAAGTTTTGAATATTGATTTACAAGACATAAGAAAAGTATTTAAAGTTGGGAATTATCAAAAAATATCATTAATTGAATATAAAGTAATGGGTTTTGTTCCAGAAACAGTAGACCAATTTTATATAGAAAATTACACTGGTGGTGATTCGATTGGTGTTTTATTAGATGTGCATTTTAGATTGGTGGACAATCAAATAGGATATCTGAGTCACAAGGGATTAAAATTACAAGCTTCTAGCAACTTGGAATTATCTTTAGAAATTGCAAATGGGGCAAACAATTTGGTTGCAGTGCCATTAGAGGACAATCATTTTAAAGAAAATTATTTAATTGATATAAATGATAAATTGTATTTCATGGCAGAAATTAATGAAAATTTGATAACATTAAATGGTCCAGACACTTATTGGGAAACTATTTCTGGTGGTGGAACTTCTGTATCTTTTACAATATATAGATATTTAAAGACAGAGGACATAACTATTCCAACACAGCAATTTGATCTTCCACAGGCTACATTTAAAACTTTAGATCGTAGAGGTTCAGAAGTAACTTACACAGAAGAAGAAGTGGTTACTCCTTTAAATTATATGTCTACAAAAAAACCTGATAATTTTGTAGAATCTTTAAATCAAGATGAAAGCATTGAATTTACAATAGAATATAAAGATGGCAAAGAAGAAAAAGGAAAATTATGAACAATATACATGAACCAGTGAAAGTTATTGGTATAGTCCAACGAATCATTGAGTATAAAGATGGAACGAAAGAGGTATTTGAATATAAAAATACAGTTCTTCGCAATGGTCGTAAGGCATTGGCAAGAAGTCTAGCAAATGATGTTTCGGATGTTTACGAATACTACATCAACCGAATGTTGTTTGGTGATGGTGGAACATCTGGCGGAACTTTGAAAGCGGTTGAAACTCAAAGAAATGGATTGTTTGGCATTACAAGAGCAAGCAAGCCAGTCATTAGCACTGTTGATCCTAGCATTCAAACACAGGTTGTATTCACATCAGTTCTTACATTTGATGATGCTAATGGTTTTGCGTTAAACGAAATGGCACTTCAAATGGCAAATGGTGATCTTTATAGTATGGTTACATTTGCAGATCTCAACAAAACTTCGAATATACAAGTCACATTTAACTGGCGTTTATCATTCGTCTAAAACATACATGGATATAATATTTAAAAATGGAAAAAAAATTACAAATTTTAAAAATCAAAGACACAGAAAAAAACAAAGATGTTAATTTATTAGTTCTAAACAATGAAGTATTTGATTGGGGTTTAGATCAAGAGTCTTTAAATAGAGCTAAAAAATTAATTGAACAAAAGCCAGACATGAAAGAATCTGTAATCATGTCTATTTTAAATCATTTCTCAGAATGTTTTTCAGATTTTTTGGGAAGAAAAACTAATTTAGAAGAAATTCTAAATTCAATAGAAAAAGGAATCATACAATGAGTTCTAATTTTTTATATCATGAAAGTGATACTAGATTTTATGTCAGTGACTCTAAAATGAAAAATGCTGGCAAAGGTCTTTTTGCAAAAGAAAAAATTTCCAAAGATGATAAATTAATGATATCTGGAGCCTTAGTTGAAAAACAAAGTTCCTCTGACATATGCACAACATATGCTAATTGTTATAAATTTGCAGCCAGTATTAACAATCTTAAAGATGGAAAAATTGATTGTGGTCAATATTTTATAATTCCTATGGGATATGCCGCTTTGGTCAATCATAGTGAAGAAAATTCCAATAATGTTGAAATAATATATCTTGGCAACAACGAAGCTGCATATGTATTTTTAAAAGATGTAGAAAAAGATGAAGAAATACTGGGTAATTATGGAGAAACTTGGAATGCGATGATCGAATGGTCTAATGACCAGCTTGGAAGCGAAAAAGTAAAAAAGTTAATTTGGGAAAGATTTTTAGATTTGAATTTATATGAATTAGGAGAATTGAGATGAATCATTGGCTTGAAGAAGATAAGAAAAATAAAACAAAACATAAAGAAGATTACAAAAAAAATATCAAAGCTTGGAGATATCAAGTTATCTTGTGGAAATCTTTAAAAAATTTGTCTGCTAAAAAGCCTATATAATTTTATGCCAGATTTATCAAAACTACCTGTTCCACAATACACTGCATTACAACCATATCATTGGGAATATGACAATGTGCCTATCAATAACTTGGCACTAAGAGATGAACTAATAAATGGCGAATTAGAAAAACATTCAAGAATATTACGCTTAGGTGCTGGAACTCAGGGTAATATGGCGAATAGGATGGATCAGTCAATTGATACTGATGGCAACCTCAAAGAAACAGCTATAGACGAAGCATTACACTCAATTGCCGAACATACTGATGCATCTAAAGAAGTTGACAATACCGAATTAGATTACATCAATAATACACTAGGACTTGAAAGTGTTGTAAATCCAGTATCTTTTGTGAGAATGCTTGATGCAGAAAGATCAAAGCTTTCTTTGGTTGCATCTAATGCAACTGACATTAGGTTTCAAGTTCAGACTCCAAGTGCGATTGTGACCATAAATGAAGGTATTATTTCGCTTGAACAATCTAATTCTGTGGCTTGGGATTTAACCCCTCCAACCAGTCCAGCAGCACCATATATTTTAAAGCCAGTTTTGAATATATCTACAGATTTTGCTCATAATCATTATTATGATTTAGAGCCTATAACTGTTGATTATCAAAATTATTTAGTAACATCAGTAAACACTCCTTATATCGAAGGAAGTTTAAGGGTTTATATTAATGGCATTAGAATCAATAGCGAATATGATATTTATGCTCCAAGTTATTTACCAAGTTCAAGCTGGCAATTGAATCGTTTTACTCCCGATCATTTAAATGGCACTTTTGCTCTTGCAAATTCTCTAAGTTCAAGCGATATTGTTAGAATAGATTTTAATATCTTACTGATTTAAAGATTAAAATGTACGAATATAAAAATTTAAATTATGGTTATGTAATAATAACACCAGAAAATGACCCTAAATTGGTCAAAATAACCGCTTCTTCCATAAAGATGAAGCAATCAGATGCCTCAATAATTTGTGTCACAAGACATGATATTGATTCAGATTCTGAGAAAGAAATAAAAAACATTTGTGCGTGTTTTAGAGGACAAAACACATATACATCATTATTGACAAAAGGTATGGAAAACTGTCCTTCTGAATGGAATCTTTATGTTATATCTGGTACTTTTTTTGAAAATAAAATTCAAAAAAAATATTCACATTTTGTAGAAAGCGATAAAGATATACTTTTCCCTGTGGTTAACAGAAAGATAAATTTCGTTGAAGGTACACTTAATGGAATTCTCATGCACAGGAATGCATTTAAAGATATTGGTTGTTTTCTAGAATCAAATTCTCTTGAAAAATCAAAGACAATTTGGTCTCATAATGCTGTTTGTTCTGGATATAGATTTAAGGCGATTGTAGGAACAAAATTCTAAATTTTTCCTCTAATGAAATCCCAACGAATATCATCTAAATGTTTCTCTCCAGAATTTATTTCTTTCAAGTAATAAAACAAACTTTCCCAAGATCCAAACATATATTGCAATGGTATAAATCCAAAGTACCATATAGGTAAAAACTTAACTCCTTCTGGACATATCAAAAGTGTTGGCTTGTTAAATTCAAAGTTTTTTATGATTTCATGATGTGTTCCTATAGTTGGAACTTTATATGGCAAATATGCTATTAAAGCATCACATTTTTGAACCATATTCATGTCTTTCATAAAGAATGACTTGGCTATTTTTGCTATTTTTTCATAATCTGATATATTTTTTGCTTTATCAATTTCATCTTTCCATTGTTGTTTTGGGTCTGCATAAGGATCAAATACATTAATTTCAAATTCTTTTTCCAATACTGATTTTGGCTTTTCTCTCCAATCTCCTTGGTTGAATTCAATTGGTCCACTCAAATAAAAATGCTTATTCTTTAAAATCACATTCGCCTCCTATAATAAAAATTAGATTATAATTCAAAATAAAATAAAAGCAATGCTTACAATTTACTCTTTTAAATAGAGGTGAAAAATGGAAAATTTATTGTCCGAAATGCAAAGTATACTAAGTAACGAAATAGCTGAAAGACATAGCTATTTTCAGATGAAATACTTCATTGTAAACAAAGAGCCAACCACACAGGCCAAAATGTGGCAATGTTTACGAGAAATTAAAGCAAGATATGAGTCTCTAGAAGCCATAGATATGGAAATAGAAGATAGTAAAGATAATTTAGAATTGATCGATTTAGACATAAATAAGTTAAATCGTATATTTGAAAAAAAATCTAAAGATTTTAATGTTGAAAAATTGCGTAGATTTGAAATACATTTGAAAAAAATAAATAGAAAAAGGTTTATTGCAGATAAAAACTTGCAGATATTACAAAAAAAGAAGAAATACATAGAAGAAGAGTCTGAATTTTTTGTAGTTTTATTTAAAGGATTAGAACAAGTTGAGCCACTGAAAAATTATGATGATATAAATGTTCAAAAAGAATATTGGGGAGAAAAGCTACTACAGAAAATAAATTTGAAAATGCTTATGCAATCACATGTTGATACCGAATTAATCGAAACAGTTCTTTCTCTTCCTGATGATGTGCCTATTAAAATGCAAACAATTAAAAATTTAGACAATAGGCATCAACAAATGCTAGAAATGAAAAATCAAACAGAAAAAGAATTACAAAAAAAACAGGTGAAAAATGGCAACTAGAATATCAACACTCGATAATGGATATGCGATAGGAAATCTATCTGTTTTTCCATTAGGTATTGATAATAGGGAAACTCTTTATGAGGTTAAAAATAATGCCGAAACAAATCTTACGCAGTCATTATCTTATAATGGAAAATACATTATTGTAGAAAATAACGATCTTTTTCCAAGTCAAGGGTGCATAAGAATAAATCTACCTAATGATAAATCTGGCAATTACGAAATAATTTATTATGCACAAAAAAATAAAGGTGTTTTTAAAGATCTGGTTCGTGGCTTCGCAGGATCAAGACAGACTGTATGGCCTATAAAATCGTATGTTGGGAATGCAGTAATTTCTGAGCATCATAACGCATTGCGAGATTCAATATTCAATATAGAAACAGATCTTGGAACAGATGTAAGTCCTACAGAAATTTCATTAAATGGTATTCTTAAAAAACAAGAAAATATATTTTTATCTCCGAAAGCAATATTTCGTGCGCACAAAATTATAGGAAATCCACCATTAACAATAAAATTTCAAAACTTTAGCACAGGGCCATTAATTAGACATCTTTGGGATTTTGGAGATGGAACTACATCTATAGAAAAAAATCCAATCCATATATATCAAAGCGAAGGAATTTATTCTGTTCAATTAAATGTTGTTTCTAACCTTGGAGGACAAGGAATTGCTACTAAAAGAAACTATATAACTGTAAGTAAACAAGAAATAACAACCTTTTTTTATATAACTCCAATGCAAGGAATATCTTTGCAAACAGCCACAGAACAGTCAATACAACCAACTGAATTCACACTTGTTGATCAAACAGATGGTGATATCACTCAAAGATATTGGATATTTTCTGGTGATGGTACTGTTAGTGGAATTCCTGTTGTAAATCAAAGTTATCAACAATTAAATCCAAATAAACATTCAATTAAGTTCATATATGATAAGCCAGGAACTTATACCCCATCACTGTTAACAATTTTGGAAAACTCTGCCAGCAAAAGAGCATTCTTATCTGAAAGTATTATGGTGCAATAATGACTATTCCAATAACATCTAATTATCCTACCAGCATAGATGAAGATGATACATTATTTCTAGTTCATGATGGACTTAGGGTTAAACTTGGAAGGGATTATAATGTTGGGGATACGACCATAACTATATATGGTGATGCAGAAATTATAAATAGATTTCCACCAACTGGCATTATTACATTAACAGAACAATGCAGTGATGCTGATGTAAGGGCAATATCTTTTTATTATGGAAGTCGTACAGTAATTTCTTTTGATCAGCTTGAATTATTGTCTGGATTTACCGATACTGTCAAACCAAAAGATATTACAAATGTGACTCAAAATGTGATGGCACAACATCACAATATGTTAAAAGATGCAATTGTAAATGTTCAAAATATGACTGGGAAAAAGGGAGCTATTGCAAATCAACCATTAGTTGGAACAATGGAAGAAAGAATAAATTATTTGCGTAAAATTGCACTAATTCCAAAAGGATGGTTTACCTCAAATAAAAAAATTGGTCTTATTCCCCTTACTGTTGAATTTACCGATCTGAGCTTTAGATTGGGAACAGATGGAACTACTGGAACAATCAGTTATATTTGGGATTTTGGTGATAATACTGGCCCATCAATCGTAACAATTAGCACAACCGAAGGTCCGGTAACTCAAGACAATGTTATAGTCGAAGATCTTGATGGCGGAACAATAACTAAGATTTATACGAAGCCCGGAATCTATGATGTTAAGCTTACAATTACAAATGACTTTGGATATGACGAAGTTGTTTTTCCCCAATATATAAATGCAAGAGTTCAAGCACCAGAAGAGGCAATTGTAAATTTTAATGTAAGGGCTGGTCAATTTTTAATTCAAAATGCATTTCCAACAAATGGCCCATACACTACAACTCCAATCATAAGAACATCTATAAATACATTTGTAGATATGGAAATACCATCTGGAGTAAACCCAAATACAGGAAGATCTTATGCTGGAGAAGAACTTTCTGGTGGAAGTCCAATTGATCCAATTAGTAATTACACATGGTATTTATCTGATGATTTAATCCACTCAAATTCCACAAATGCAAGGGCTGCATATAGTATTGGTGGATTGTACGATCTTATTCTTAGAGTCGATACTTCATATGGATCATATCGAATCACAAGCTATGAAAATGCTGTCAATGTTATTGAAAGATACAATTTATGGCTATGGAATTTTACAAGCTTAAATCAAGTAAGTAGCTACGAATTTGGGCTTATCAGCGAAACATTTAAAACAAACTTTACAAATCCATTAACAGTTAATATTGATGATAGTTTTTTAACTGGTCAGCCGAATGAGAATCAACAAAAAATGGAATTTAATAGGAATAATGGATTTGCACCTCGTTCAGCTACAACATCTGGCAATGGTGGGGTTGGCTTATTATTTTATGCATCAGGAAGAGGTATAGGAGATCCATCCTCTAACGAAAATATTCATTTGAATGAATTTAAGGGTTTACAC
>Ga0214919_10001175_pt1 | contig 43754 bp, 58 predicted proteins | sample LL1503_MetaG_FD_177994 | JGI IMG/M metagenome (GOLD analysis project Ga0214919, IMG submission 177994) | Freshwater microbial communities from Lake Lanier, Atlanta, Georgia, United States - LL-1503 | ecosystem: Environmental > Aquatic > Freshwater > Lake | place: USA: Georgia | collected... | reverse complement strand
TCATCGACTAAAGCATACGAGGTTTCGCCATTTTCATAGTATAGTTTGATGATATCGCGTCGTTTAATCTCAGTCATATGTTAATATAATATAAAGATAATAATGTAGATGTATTAATGCATTATTCTATGAGTTCACCTCCGGCCGATTGCATTCGTGTGAACAGTGCAGGGTATCAATTGGTGAAATATCCATCCGAAAAGAAACACAACCCAGAATATCATTTTTTCCGGTCTGTGATTTATAAAAACAACAAATTGTGTTGTTTTTCTCCACCTAAATCGATTCCATTGGAAACGTTCAAATCCCAATTTCCCATTGAACAAGTGGTAGTAGAACCTTTCATCGATGGCACGATGATCAATGTCTTCTTCGATGCGGAAGACCAATGGAAGATTGCAACCAAATCGGTCCTGGATGCAAAGTGTACGTTTGAATCCGAATCGACCTTTGCCGAACTGTTTCATGAATGTCTTCGTAAAGAACAACTATCCTTCCATCACCTAGACCCTGCTTGTTGCTACAGTTTTGTGATGCAACATCCTAAAAATATGATTGTTCTGCCGGTAGAAGAGCCCAAATTGTATCTAGTTGCGGTCTACCAGATTTTTGAAGCTTCCGTTTGTGAACGAGACATTCCATTCTTGGCACCTCCTCGGTTTTCATTCTCCTCGTATGAAGAAGCTCAACATACCATTCAGAATAATGCTTGCAAAGGTTGTATGTTTAAATGCAGCGGTGTTCGTGCGAAGATTCGAAACGAATCCTACAATACCATGTCTCAAATCAAAGGAAATACTCCTTTCTATTACAAGTATCTTGGGATTCGGAAAAAAGAAGAAGCGGAACTTCATTTTACCTATTTTCCAAAAGATAGGGAACGTTCCATACAGATAGAGAAAGAGATTTCCGAATGCGTGATTCGATTGCTAGAAGATTACAAGGCGTGTTTTATTCATAAACGTATTGCCCATCGTGATTTACCTACCAAGTCCTATTTGTACGACTTACACGGGATTTATATGAATGAACTGAAACCTAGAGGGTTACATAAAAAACGAGTCATTGAATACGTAGACGCACTGCCTCCGGCTAGATTGGCAACTTTATTGCATTTGAAGTTACAAATTTAAGGATTGTAATATATCCATACACTCACCGCACGCTTCTCGAACCAATTCTACAATCAGTTTCGGGGTAGCTCCCTCAAAGGCTACTCGCAAGATTCCAAACTTATCGTGAGGATGTTTTTTGAAGAAGGCCACGTACGTAATGGGCCGTGTTTCCTCGTGAAAACGCTTGAAAATTTGAGCTTCTAACATTTTTCCAGTGGTATAATCACCCTCTACATGAACAAAGAGTTCTTTTAGATGGTAATCCCCTGTAAGTTTCACGTCAAAGCAGTGTTGGATGGTAGTCAATGATGCTTCCACACTTTCAGTCGTCAATGTCTTGCAATGTTCAAATTGTGCATTCAATACAACCAACGCATATTTCAGCAATTCTTCGTTGGTGTATACCCCAAGAGACTCTAGGATGAAATCAAACGAATTGGGAACGACGTATCTTTTTGCGTTCAACAGATCCCAATCTTCCTTGCTTTGTCCATCGGATTCTTTATAGGCTTTATTCGAGGCATCTACATCTTGGGTACATCCATACGCACACGTCCCCACTGAATTGTACATTCCCGATTCGTTTGCCGTACCGATCGACGTCTCACACTTCAAAGACAATTTCTCTCCTGGACGGAGACGGATAAAGTCGATGTAACAGAAATATTTTTTGCCATCCAATCCCTTGTTGACGTAAGGTGGAAACAAGGTTTCGTGTTTTTTGCCGGCTTTTTCAACGGTAAACATTTCAGTGGTGAGATACATCGTTTGTTGAGTTTGATTGGTATGGTCTACCGAGATGGTAAATTTTTCAAATTCTGAATGGTGAATTGGTATAGATGCCAATCGACCCTTAATAATTTCGTTCGTGAATCGTGTGGTATTTTCCGTAATCACGCAGTCTTGCGGCTTCATGACCAGAATCGGAATATTACCTACCAGGGTACGTCGAAGTGCATTCACGACACTTTTGTCCACACCGGCAATACGAAATCGTTTGACTGTTTTGGAATCCATTTTAATACTTCAACGCGATATTTATTTAATCAATTTTAAGTTTAAATATTATACATAGATTAACGTATGTCGATTTGTTATTATAGCAATTTCTGCGACCCTTCGAAGAAGTTGCTTCAACGTATTGCCAAAACCAAATTAAAACACGAACTTCATTTCATTTGTATTGACAAACGGGACCGAGATTCTAAAGGAAACATTATCATTCTGTTAGAGAATGACCGTGTGATTTTACCCCCTCAAGTCACCAAAGTTCCTGCCTTGTTTATGATTGAAACCAAACAAGTGTTATTTGAACAGGCCATTTATGACTTTTTAATGCCTCAAGAAGTGAGCATCACCATGGCAGAAACCAATGGAAATGGCGAACCGGAATGTTATTCGCTTTCTCAAATGTCCCGAATGTCCGATGCCTATAGTTTTTGGGACCAGAGTCCAGATGAATTAACGACCAAAGGAGGTGGTGGAATGAGACAAATGCATAACTTTGTGCCTTTAGAAGATTCTTTTACGATTCATACACCGACAGAGGATTACGTACCTGATAAAATAGGTAAAAATGGAAAAACGTTTGAAGAATATAAAAATGAACGGGACAGTATGTTGGCCCCTGCGATTAAACGTGTTTGAAAACCGATTTAAAACTAGTCTTGTATTTTACGGATGAACAATAGTTTGATTTTATCTACCTTCATCAGCCAAATTGATGAGTATTTAGACGATATTTCCAAGACCTATTCCGTAGACAATCGATTCGAACGCGGTAGACTTTATTTAGAGGGTATCAAAAAATCAAACCCGCGAATGATTATCACGACTTGGAAAACCATGGTTACGGATAAGTACGCCGATCAGATTGAAGCGGGCGACATTGAGTATTTCTTGACCAAGGATTATGCCGAAGATGCTGGAAATTATACTCCATCGGTGGATAGTGTCATTCAGGAATTACGAGCAACCGTGAGGCGTATGAGTGAAGAAAACAAGGCCATCTCACTCAAATACATTCAAAATTTATGCAAGCTTAGTAAACTTTATGTTTATTGAAATCATTTAAATAGTAAAAGTATAGAAACGCATATGATTCCACCCAATTTTTTAAAAATTCTGAAAGATTTCGTCACCGATTTGGTCGGCACCTTTCCCGAATTGAAAGAAAATGCAATCATCTGTGCGATTGATTCAGACGAAGACGTCTATCAACAAGTGTTTGATCATACCGTCGCGGTATTCCCTCAACATATGCTTGACATTCTTTCTGAAAAGGAGAGTCTGTTTGAATCCTCTTGTGTCTTTTTACCGGGAGTAGATTTCAAACCCTTGTGGAATGAAAACATTACAGAGAAAACAAAAACCATTCTATGGAAATACCTGAAGCTTCTCCTGTTTTCCATTCTGGGTCATATCAATCACGATGGGTTTTCTTTGCTACAAGGATTCGATGTGCAGAAGACCATGGAGGATATGAAACAACCCGACCAATTTGAAGGATTGATGGATGGAAAATTGGGCAGTCTTGCCAAAGAGATTGCTCAAGAAACACTAGGCGAAGTGGGGGAAGTGGAAGAATTTCAAACGATGATGAAAGACCCCTCCAAATTGTTTTCGTTGATGCATACCGTAGGAGATAAACTGGACAAGAAAATCAAAGCGGGTGATTTGAAAGAGAGTGAACTCATTTCCGAAGCATCGGAACTACTCGAGAAAATGAAGGGTATGCCAGGTATGAAACAGTTCGAATCCATGTTTGGTAAGATGAATTCGGGTGCTACACAGTCTAAAATGAAGGAAACCATGTCCAAGGCCAAGACGAAGGAACGCTTGCAGAATAAATTAAAAGCAAAAAAGGATAAAAAATAATAAAAAGGATAAGCATGACGTTTTGGATACAGAATTATACGATCTTGTTCCAGAAAGACCAATTGCAATTTTGGCCTACCGAAACCATGACCATGGATGAAAAATTAAATGCCATTACACGGTTTGTCATTGTGTTGTCTATCTTAGGAGCAGTCCTCACACAAACCTTTAAATTTATATGGATTGGTGTCATCACGATACTCCTTTTGGTCGTATACCAGAAATCGATGAAACCAGTAGAAAATTTTACGGCTCAAACCCTCGCCCATCACACAGTTCCCACGAAACAGAATCCATTGATGAACGTGTTGCTTCCAGAACTCAACGGAAATCCGAAACGAAAACCGGCCCTTAAATCATACCAACCTGAAACCGAAAAAGTCATTAATGAAAAGGTGAAATCAGGTATACCCGACCCGGCCATTTACAAGGGATTGAACAATGAAATGACCTTGGACTATTCAATGCGAAATTTTTATACCACGGCAAATACGACGGTCCCAAATGATCAAGAAGGATTTGGGGAATTCTGTTATGGAAATATGGTTTCCGCAAAAGATGGAAGTAAGACGAAGCTCTTGAAGCAAGACGAGCCTCTCCTTTTGTAGAAACGAACCTAGAATAAAATATAGGATACATATATGAACTTTTTTAACCAATCACGTATTGGCGTGGATGAAGTCAGTATGACCCAAATGGATATACAAGATCGTGCACAAAACCAATATATGCTTCAACCTTTTGATACGGATTGTGCCATGCGAAAGCCGATTGAGTTTGCGACGAGTCAGGTCAATGTGAATTTCTGCGCTGCTGGAGGAATGGGTAATCAGTGTGGGGTTGGAGGGTGCAACATTGACGAGAATTCTCATTTGTTGTTGGGGTCGTTGCAAACCCACCCCAAAAGTCGCATTTCTCTGTTCCACCGCCCCTTTGCCACGGTCCCTTATCTAGGAAAAGGTCCATTCGATCCAACCGCTGAATCTCAATTGCAACAAACCGATTCCTTTTCCAACAACAAAAAAAGTATCAACACTCTATCGGAGATTAGTTACATTCCAATGACCAATTACCCCTTGATTCCCTCCATACAAGAGACGGTGACAAATCCTGCTTATTTGGTGGAAGGGGTTGCCATGGATGGCTGGGTCCGAGGGGGTGCCTCCTCCAGGAAACAAGGTTAACTATAGGTAGAAATGAACCGTGCCATCTCATCCTCTACATAAGTAACTTGTGATTCTTTTTCTTGGTCTCGTCGGGCCTTCTCTTGAAAGGAGATGTAGTAGCCTTCTCCACTCCTTCCCTGATAGACGTATTGCCCCCATTGATAGCTCATACCGTCCAGTGGGGCAACCCAGTCCAAACTATAGGAGGCTCCGTGTACGTGATACGCTTCAGACATTTTTTGTTTAGATTAAAATTCAAACAAGATGTTTCAATTTTAATCTATAGTAATTCTAATGAACGCATTCTATGTAGGGATACTTGCATTTTTATTGACATGCGTGTTGTGGATGCGGTACTCGACTCGAGAAGGATTCACTTCTGGTAAAACCCCGAAAGACCTCTCGGTCAAACTGGAGAGTACCAACAACGAATTGTTAGATACGTTAAACATTTCCACGTATCGAACGTCGTACGAAGAAATGATAACAAAATTGGAAACGTGGGCGGACAACAGTATGTTGAATCTTCTTGCACAGGGTAAAATTGGAGTGGACGACAGTTCCGATGCAGTTCGACAGTTTAACGATTTGGCGCTGTTCAAAAAGAATCTTTCCGATTTAATAAACGTATTGGACAAAACGGATTAAAAAAAAAATGGAGTAATCATAATGAATTGTCCGAAACCCGTTATTTTTCCAAAAAATGTGTTGGCTCCCAATACCGCGAACCAAAGTCGTGCCGTGCGCCAATCCCAAATCATTCAACAAGGAAGATGTCAGCCCATCAAAGTTGTGGAAACGCAAGGAGATACGGGGCCACCTGGAGAGATGGGACCAGCTGGAGACCAAGGACCGACAGGAGAGATGGGGCCGACCGGGCAAAATGGAATCAGTACAAATACTGGCGCAGATGGCGCAACTGGAGACCAAGGACCGAAAGGAGACCAAGGAACGCAAGGACCGAAAGGAGACCAAGGAACGCAAGGACCGACAGGAGACCAAGGAACGCAAGGACCGACAGGAGACCAAGGACCGAAAGGAGACCAAGGAACGCAAGGACCAGTTGGAACATCACCTTCGATTTACAACATAGATTCTACTTATCTTCCAGCCTTAACTATTGCTGCCGGTGCTGCGGGAAATCTTACAACATTGACAACCGGACTACTTGCTACATTTGAAACAGGGGTTTATCTTATACAGTTTCATACCAAGTTAGCGTTTGCAGGTAGTACAACATCCACTCTTTTTTACGAATATGATATTACATATACGGGAATGAATCAGACTTATTCTAATCATAATGATATCGTAGTTACTCCAATTACAGGAACATCTGATACTAGGAATGAGGGAAGTTCAAATATATTTAAGAATGATGGAACTACTATACCAATTGTTGTAATGAACAACTCTTCTTTGAGTTCAGGTTCTATATCTGTATCTTCAACCATGCTATCATTGATACTTTTAGGCCCGTTACCCTAGAACTTCAACAATGTTTCCAGGTATGGCCGGTCATACACTCGAATTTTGGTCGTTCGGTCCATTTCGCTGTGCGCGATCAACACTCGATGTTCTTCCACCACCAATCCCACACAATACTCGATGCATAACCCTTCAAAGGTAAACGGAGCCGAGTACCGCATCAACTTCATCTCCATATCGAATACTGCAATCAAATGATAGTAGTGTCTCGGGGTTTCATAGGAGACCATATGCAGGACAAACCATTGTTCTTCCTTGTATTGGGAAGCACAAGTGGATCCACGGACATGTTTAAACAATCTCGGCGTTGGAATCGTCCTCACCAATTCTAGTGTCGTATCTTCTACCTTACACAATTGGAGTGGATGCCATTGATAGACAATGTGGGGTGTGTCGCACATCACAAATACCCAGTTTTTCTCACAATACATTTGTTGGAATCCACACGTCAATGCTTGTGCCGTTTCTCCATAGACTCCCGTAATCATTCCCAGTTTTCCACTGGTTTGTAAACCCGTCCCTAAATAGACGATTTGTGTTCCATCGTCAAACAACTTCATGTCTTCAATCCCGATATAACGCTCGTCGACAAACACTGGCTCCATCAAGGTGCTACTTTTGATTTCCAAATCACGGGTCAACTCCATTCGCTGATTCATTGTAATGATATAATCCTCACAATACAAGTATTCTCCCCGTTCGATGTAATAATTCACCAATCGAACATTCATCAGATAACCGTCACCATACGGAAGGATAGAGGCGGAAGAAGAGTAAAAGGTACGTTCTTTTCCAGCAAATGTATGCTGGATCGAAAAGGTCCTATCCACTTCTGACACGAACTTGAGTCTATTCTGGTAAAATTTCATATTGGACAAACAAGATTTGGTCAACTCTTCCGAATGGTTCAACACGGTAACAAAGGCATCATTCGCTTGCGGAATCTTCACATACGCGGCCAATATGGTATACTCGTACGCCAATTTATAGGTATAGACATCGTTGTGCAAGAACAGAAAATCCTCTTTGGGCCTTTGTATTGCCAAATCATAAAATAGTTTGGCCAACTTCTGTTTCCCAATGATACGATAATGACGCACGATTTCATACAGATTTTCAATACGTTCGGGCATCACTTCAAACGCATTCAACCACGAGTGTATGGCATCGGCCATTCTGTTCTGGTTCTTGTAGCAATGCCCTATCTGGTAATGCGAATACCAAATTTCTTGATGCCATCCATTCATGGCGATGCGTTTGGTGTACATTTCGATGGCTTCGGTGAATTTACCCAAATGATACAACGAATTGGCCAAATAAAAATGATAACGTGCATTATTGGGTTCATCCACAATCCCCTGACTCAGCAAGGCAACGTCTCGTTCAAATTTATAGGCTTTACAACCCCCATCTCCCACATCTCGAATAAACAATTGGGTCTTGTCCAAGGTTTCAACATTCGACGCCTCCAAGTATTCGTGGGTGACGCCCCGATACAAAGACTTCCCGTCGTTCTTCACGATGCGCGTATTTTTATAATAAAACCCTTCGTGACCTTGAAACACCGAAGCATTCTTCAAGTCTTCTTTTTGAAACGTTCCGATTTCGAGTTTCATATCTGCATCCATTAATAAAATGTAGTCGGACATTCCTTCGCACGCTCGAAGCGCCACATTTCGATTGTGTGAGAAATTCACAAAAGGTTCTTCGATGATTTTTCCAGAAATATTCTTTTCTTTGAAAAAAGCGGTAATCCGTTCTCGTGTATCGTCGGTCGAACCCGTATCACAAATGCAATAACAATCAATCAGAGGAATGACCGTCTCCAACATCCGACGAATGATTTTTGATTCATTCTTCACAATCATATTCAAGCAAAGCATTAGTCTCTTCTCTTGGAAAAGGTTTAAATAAGTTTGCTTACCGTTTCAAATTGAGGAACCATTCGTTGAAACCATTCGCGATTTCGACGAATCAAAACGCACGAGACTTCTTCGAGTCTCCAGTAAATTGTACGCACCCATGAACGATCGTCCAATTGTGTTCGCTCCCATTCCGTATATTCGACTTGGGTACATTGAAAGGGGGCATATTCGTACAATACTTTATCGGTGAAAAATTGTAGAATAATGCCTTTGTATTGTCCAGATGCGGTTTTCTGAAACGTACCATCGGCGTGAAATGCTTCTTCGGATTCATATTCTTTGAAACTGGTTTCTAGAAAGTCGCACTCTTCTAAATTACACACTTCCAATTGCAATTGACATTGGATCCAGTATTCCTTTTTGGGATTTCCGGTGATTTCCCGGGTAAATGGATTTTTGACTTCCACCATTCGACCGTATAAAGGAGACGAATCCAGTACGTTAATCCCATCAGGTGATGCCCCTAAAAAGGTATAGGTATCGTGTGGAATACATCCAAATTCTTCGACTTGTGTCTTATTGACGTAGGTATAATATTGGATGGAGACGGGTTCGTATTTCACACCCCAATGCATTGGACCTTCTGTATTGGTTCCAGTATGAATGACGACTGCACCCTGTTTGCTTTTGACCAATTCACGTATTTTAGCTTCTGTACCGAGAGCTTTGTACGCAGAACTTGCCGTGATGAGTTTATGACGGTACTCGTACCATTCAGGTGTACGCTGAACGGGTTGGGGCTTTTTGCGTAATGCATCGATTTTTGCACCCACGTCTTCTACCACGATACGCGTATAGGTAGTGCGACCTTGCGTGAAGAGTCGCAAGGCGTGAACGTAGACTTCTTCCATCACGGAATCAAATTGGGCTTCCATCACTGGAATGACGTTGCGCATCATTTCGGTTGTAAAATCTTCGTCTGCAAGGAATTCGATATTCTCATGAACGTATTCGGTCATGAGAATGAGAGCAGTTTCGACATGTTCCATTCCTTACATTACCCAAGATCTTGTTAAGTGTTTTAAGTAAAAAAGAATTGCGCTTATTTAAGGGATTGAATCACCTTGAGTTTGGCCATTTCATAATTTGCCTTCAATACTGAAGGATTATCTGGTGAATACAACAACTGTGTATAGCACCAGTACAAATCAAGTAACTCACTCCGGACGTGTATGAAATCTTGGGAAACAAGATCCGGACGTTCTTTGATGAGAAGATTCATCGCAAATTCATTGCATTCATCGTCTATCTTGTCGCAATGTCGTTTCGCTAATAATTCATCAACCGAACCATTATTATACACGGGCGGTTTTGGAGTCATCGGAGGAAATTTCGACATCGTTGATGTTTTATACTCATACATTACGTTTTTCATTTCAATTTTACACCAAAAAAAATGAGTTGAACATCTAAGTATCTACTTCGTCCGCATCTCCATCGTCAACTTCGTCCGCATCTCCATCGTCAACTTCATCCGCATCTCCATCGTCAACTTTATCCGCATCTCCATCGTCAACTTCGTCCGCATCTCCATCGTCAACTTTATCCGCATCTCCATCGTCAACTTCGTCCGCATCTCCATCGTCAACTTCGTCCGCATCTTCATCGTCCTGATATTCAGATTGGTCATCCTCGTTATAGGATGGTTCAACTTGGGGGTTTTCGCACAACCTATTTTTGATGATGAAAATACACGAAGTACTCATGATCGTCATCATTGTCATGATTGTCGTCATCACCATAATCACTGAAATCATATCGGAAATCTCAGCCATTCGAATTATGCATATCCACTTTATGCCGGAATCCTTCAATTTTATTTGTTATTACCTCAGTCATCGTCAGTTTTAAAATTGAAATTGGTTATATGAGATTATAAAGGTATACTTCGTAAATGTCAGCAAGTATGGTTCTCGCGTCCCAGTTGAAAACCGAATCAGCCGAACTCAAGGATACAATCATAAGCTTATTTGAGGCAAAAACGGCTGAGTTTTCGAAACAGATAACACAGAAACTGGAAGAGTTTGTTGATACCAAAATCAAACAATTCTATATCCCCGTGGATACTGAATTGTTTGATTCCATTGTTAATGTGGCGTATACAGATAGACATAGTGGTAGAAGCATTCCCGGACCTGAGTTTATTGGGAAAAGGTGTTTTGTAGTTGAATTTGATACTAGATGGGTGTGTGTTACAGAAACGGAAATCTTGAGGTATACTAAACCCGTTCCTACGGATGGAAATGTGTGCCTTAGCGTAACTCTACATAACATACGAGATGTAGCAGTGTTGCGAACCATGAAACATTTACAATTGTTTCATAATGGAAAAGGGTTTCAACTGTACGAGGAACAACCGACGTATTTCATGCCAAACTATGCGTTCGAAACCACGTGTAAACTCTTAGAGGTCTGTATAGAGGAACACGTGACAAAGAAGGAATACTATGAGTCCTTGGAACAGAAACTCAAAGACATGGAGGAACGAGAACATCGTCTGAAATGTGAACGTGAAAAACTGAACGAAGATACACAGGCCTTGCTGATTGTGAAACAACAAATAGAGGCAAAGGCCGCAGAGTTGCAACGTGAACGGGAACAATTTAACGCAGTGCTTGAACATATCTAACGGTTCAAAATAAGATAGACATTGGGTATCACTATACAAATGACACCAATTAGTTTATACCTTGTTATTTTTTCTTGGTTAAACCACCACCCATAGACAAAGGACATGACAATTCCCACATACGACAACAATGCATACAAGAGAGGGCTCAATTTTCCCATCGAGTAAAATCGTAACCAGTAACCTGCAGTTCCAATGATTCCATTCAACAACAGGGATATGGACAACGTCTTTTCGAAATGTAGGTCCTTCCAATAATAGCCCGTCAAAAATACAGCTCCCCAAATATACGAAATAAAAATATGATGCCAATTGGATGCACGAATTTCACGAACCACAAAATAAATCATGGCTTCAGTCAATCCGGCCAACAGTATCATACTTAGACCAAACCCACTACTTACCTGGAATGTCTCTGCTAGTAAAAAAACACCCATCATAGCAACCAACATTACGGGGTGGAATTCGCCTGAAAAGAGAGCAATCCATAAAGGATATAGATAAAACAAGGAATAAGCGGTTCCACTCTCCAATAGCAAGAATCCTTGATACGAGGTATAGATGTGTATCATCGTAATCAAAGAAAGCAAGAGACCCATTTTTGAAAACACTTGTTTCCAGAGAGAAGTGTACTTGAGGAACAAGAGTGAAATCACAACATAGGTGAAACATCGACTCCATAGTTGGATGGACAAGGGTAGGCCGATATTTTTGACAAAGACGGGATATAAACTCGTCAAGGATTCTGCCACGATTTTACTGGCAATTTCCATACTATAGAAGTTAAAAAATGCTAAGAGTTTTCATTCAAACGTTGGTGCTTGCTGTTGTGTTGTGTTTGTCGAAGTCGGGTTCAGCATCAGCGCTAACTGGCGCAGTCGAGTCATAGTTTCAGTTTTATCAATATTTCAATTTGATAAAAAAGGCGTTTAAAACACCGTAAGATGGGATCAATGACCTACTTTACCTCTCTTCGAAGGCAAGTAATCCTCGAAGTTTAATAAACTTTCTAATAATCTGTTCGAATCAGGGGTCGGGTCACCAGGACCAAGAACATATTCCCGTTTTGGCGGCGGCAGGATCAATGGATCCGGCTCAGTTGGGGTTTCCAATGCGTCTGCCACCGAACGCATATACGTCGAATGTTCGGACATTGCTGTTAGAGTATCTGTAATATTTGCATATAGACTATACGGTTTCAATTTTATTCAACAATATATAAAGCAAGTTAAAACTTAAACAAGTAATATGAATATGTTGACGCTCGAACAGATTGTCTCGATCCATGAGAAGGACCAGATTCTTCCGTGGAATAAACTAAACAAGTCTTTGAAATTAAAAAGAATGATGGATTTTGCAGAAGAATTAAGAATCAAGGATGAACTAGACGAGGAGCGAACGGAACAATTAAAAGTATTGTTGCGTACCCGTTTGGACCGAAAGTGTCTACAACGCGTGAAGGATGTGGTCTACAATGCAGAAGAAGGAAAGATTGTGTCCATTCCATCCCTGATTCGGGTTCAGTCGAAGTATACACTTCGGTCTGAATCCGCGTCACCCCTATCCTCCCTTGGTCCTAAAAACAAGACCTTGCGGGCAAAATAAAATTGAAACGAAAGGATAATGGAATGGTTTGTAAAAATCTAAAATGTCCCCAAGTTCACCCATGAGGCCGACTAATTCTCCAGCCCCGATTACCCCTGTGAAAGCGTCACAAGTACAATGCGTACTGGCGCCGAAAAAGGCGAAACAACCCGCTGGACAACCATGTCAAACACATCTAGATGTGATTCGGATGAATTTATTTGGTTAATGATTAAACGGGCTTCGGCCCCTTTTTTTAGAATATCATTACGTTCTTTCAACCATGTTCTTGACCATGATGCATTATTTATTCTCTTGGTCACGTAAAAAGTACTTTTTTTATTTCACATAGTTCCGTACAACGTCTCGTGTTTCCTTATGGTTAAAATAATAGTTGTGATCTTCTTGTTGAAAGTAACGTTTTGCAAGGGTCCGTACTTGTCCGTTCCAAAGAATGTGTTCTTCTGGAGCTTCTTCGGTCGTGACACATAATCGGAATCCGTACCAGAATTCTCCATCTTGTTTCGTATCCGGTATACTTTCCACCGTTACCGTTTCGTAGTCCAATGCACATTCCATGGTTTCAATGACTTGTTCAGGCGTCAACCATCCACATAGACCACTTGCCCGATTCATAAAATAGCAAATGTGCTGGGTAGAACGAGGACCGAGCATATTCATGAGTGATGAATAGGCTATGGATAAAGTGACTCAATTTTATTTAGGTCGTAATAAAATCATTGCAAGGATGGCGGTAGCAATGATACCCCATATAATCGCTCTGGATTGATTTTGTTTATCAAACAGTGTCATATCCGTTTGTTGTTGTTCCAAGGTAATCGAAGGCTTCAAGGTCTTGATTTGATCCAACACCTGTGTGTATTCGTCTGTTTTGTTCTTCATATCTTGTGTGACTTGTACATTTTGTTGCTGCACCTTTTCAACCGACAAGGCATTGTATTTTTCCACGTACTTTTGCCCTTGCTGAATGATTTTCTGTTGTTTTTTTTTATAAGCATCTGGTTCCCGAGGGGGTTGAATGGATAGGTCACATTGACCCAATCCACCTTGTACATATTCTTCTCCTTGATTGTAATGGGCGAACAAGGTGGGGTCGATAAACTGAGGCACTCCTTTTCGACAAGACTTGTCTTGCAAGTCCACAGTGGCGTCTTTTAGATACACGTCTTGTCGATTGCTCGTAATGGTATAATCTGATGCGGTAGAGGCAGGAGTAATCATTTGCCACGAATTGGTCGACGGGGAATGAACGAATCCGCTACAATCCGAATCATTACAGATTTGTTTTAGTTTTTCCACGTCACACGTATCGGATACTGGAGATTGTGACTTGAACGAGAAAATATAGGACGACTTGGAAGCTTCTTCAAATGTTCCAATCCTCACCTCTGAACCTTGTACATAGACGACTCCCATCGCGGTTTGATTGGACGTGATGCCTCTCACATAGAGGTCTACACCTGGGTTGGGTTGTTTTGCACCAATGGGATACATCGAGGACGTTTTGGGATAACATATATTTTGAGAAAAGGCAAATCCGGCACAGTCGGTGTTGTTGTTACAGGTTGTTTTACAATCTTCTATGGATGCGTTTCCATACATTGCACCTGGAATGTCGTATCCTGCACTATCATTTCCTTGTAGTTCGGTATAGGCGTTCGAGTATTGGTCTTTGTTATCTTCGTGTGTTTGTGTACTCCATAAAACCGTATGATTTGCATCGATGACGGCAGCAACTCGATCATTTCTTAAAGTAAGTGTATAAGGAGCGGTGCCTTGCCCATTGGTATTGGTGGCCCATTGTGGAATACCTCCACTATCGTACGCCACCAAATTTCCATCGGATTGCATCACTAATTTACCTGGGGTGTGTAAGGCAGTGGAACACCATATACCCCCTCCACCAGAATTGTATAAACATACATTTCCATCGGTTTGATAAATCAACATATATTTGCCATTCAAACTCTTGATGCTTTCTCCAGGAAGTAATGCCGAGTCCTGAATTAAGTCCGATTTGTTCAACGTAAGTGGACACGTGATCATAAAAGGGTCTCCGTATTTCAGAGGTACACCTGAACCCGTTGAATTCACCAATTGAAACGTTGAGGCGACCTCACCTCCTGGACCGAACTCGAAACGTTTCGTGTCTGGGTTTACTTTTCCCACTTTACATCCCCACCATCCACAATCGGTGGTATAAGAAGAGGCTGATGTAGTGATAGAGACTTCATCCCCGCAATTCACTGGTTTACCTTGGTTGTCGTTTCCTACAGGAGGCCGTAAGAACAAATTGGTTGAAGAATTCCCAAATTCTAATTGAGACGAGTTATTCATAAACCCACTGCGATTGCCATTGACCAGAATCACTTGTTCCCCGTAATTGACTGCAGGTATAGGTCGAGAACAGTCCTCCATATGCGTACCCGTGACGTTGGATTTACCCACATAGGAAGAAAACGTTCCCTTGTATGTGGGGGGAACGTAATGCATGGTGGTATCTACATCAATGTATCCTACTTTTCCAAGAGTGGCCATCGAAGAAAGAATGGTTGCATTCGGTAAACGTCCTTCCCGTTTTCCAATCGTGTTCCAATGGTCGAGTGCAGCCGACTCGGTTGTGATACCGGCATCACGAACATCCGAATTGTTTTGGATGTAATAATTCCAATCAAAATTGTTCTCTGGGGGTGTTGCCTGAACATACGTATTTTCATTTCCACAAGATTGTCCCGATTTCATCAATGAACCTACAGGAAATCCTAATTCATTCCATTTTGGGGTTAATTGAATAAAATCGGATTTGCAGTTGTTTTTTCCCGCCGTGGCATCATAGATATTCTGGGATGGATAACGTTTGGATATCCCCGTCGATGTCATATAGGCAAGAGTACCATCCGAGGATCTCACGTTGGATGATGCGTATTGTTTTCCTGAGACGTATTTTTTGATGGTTTCAAGATATTCCATTAGTAGTGGGGTATATTATTTATTTGGTATTCATAATCAAAAAAAAGATGGTCGCTGCACTTAAGCCCCATACAAGCCAATATCCGTGATTCATATCCGCAAGTATACTCAAGTCGTCGTTCTGAGCCAATTCTGTCACCAATTGGTTGCGGTCGAGTTCCAGTTGTCCGGATAGATTTAACATTTCTTGTTGTTTCGGTAAAGAAGTGGGCGTTTTCTTCATCTGATTGGACATTTGAAGAAGTAAATTTTGCATGGAAGAGTTCAACTCGGCAGCCTTTTGACATTGAGCAGAGGTTTGGTCCCCCAAACAAGAGGTCTGAATCGTATCCATCAATTCGATATATTCGGCCTTGGTCTCGTTGAATTTTGCTTCGAGTGCATATAAATCAACCTCTGTCATACTCTTCTCAAGTATTTTAAATTAAGTCGTTCAATCGTTCATTCCACGATTTCTCCCCCGAAGGACATAATGGATTTTGTAGTTTTGCCATGATGAATCTAAAAAAAAGAAAGAGTAGGATGGCAACATACCACATAGTTCAATGCTCTATTTTAAATAACAGGCCAAAACCAATCCATAGATTCATCATGGTGTTCGTAGGGTTTTTCACTCATAGTTGGTTCCATAGTTGGTTCCGTAATTGGAGTTGGTTCCGGGTTAGATTCAGTGATTGATTCCCCAGATTGCGATGCACCCATAACGTGAAAGAATGGCGTCAGTTTAAATCATTTTATGGTTCATTTAAGAAATTATGCATTAACGTAGACGAATTATGATTCTCTACTTCACCTGTAAGTATTGCATTTTTATAAATCTCGCGAAGAATGTCGTCGGGTGCGGTGGAACCAATTTTATACAATCCTCTTTTACGTAAATAGTCCCGAATGTCGGACATGGAACGCTTGTCTATTTTCTTCTTGTCGCGTTCGATTTTGGCATACATTTCACGGTCTTTGATCAACACACGTACCGTACCTTTATTTTTACCAAAGGAAGCGTATTGTTTGATGGTATTGGAAGAACGTTTTAATTGTCGAAAGGTAGGCAAAGAACCATTTTTTAAACATCCATAAGTTGCTTGAGACACTTCCGTCTTCACTTCCTGTTCAGGTTTGGGTTCAATCATATCCGATAAATCAGGAGAGGATAGTGATTCCAACAATGCCTTTTTTAATTCACTTCCAGACGGTTTCTTTTGTTTTTGTGTTTTGGGTCGTTTCCCTCCAAGTAATAGAGGATCCACCACAATCGATTTGTTCATATTGTACCTGAACAATTAAGATTGGTTTAATTCTACGTATTTCTCATAGGATTTAAAGATAAAATTGATGATAACCACGTATGGATGCATATGTATTACAAATGGATCCATGGTGTGCGATCAATGCCTATTTCAAGGATTCCCATCTTCAGCGTTTGGTTCAACACCAAATCGAATCCTACAATGAATTCACGATGCATCAGATTCGACAGACGATTGAACAGTTCAATCCGGTGGTGATACATTCCGACCAAAATTACAACAAGGAGTTGAAACTATACAGTCTGGAGATTATGGTCCGATTTACCAATTTTCAAATCAGTCGTCCACAAATACACGAAAACAATGGTTCCACCAAAGTCATGTTTCCCCAAGAAGCACGTCTTCGAAACTTCACTTATGCAGCCACGACCACCGTCGATATTAATGTTCAATACATTGTTCGAAGTGGACCTGACTTGGAAGAAATACAGTGTTTCAACAATGTCCTCAAACAAATACACATCGGAAAGCTTCCGATTATGCTAAAATCCTCTTCTTGCGTATTGACTCAATATTCTCATCTAAGTCACGAAGTGACGGGTGAATGCCGTTATGACCCTGGCGGCTATTTTATCATCAATGGTTCGGAAAAAACAGTACTCGGGCAAGAGAGGACGGCAGAGAACAAGATTTACTGTTTCCCAGCAACTTCACACAAGTATTTGTTCCAAGCAGAGATGAAATGTTCTCCTGATTCCAAACGAATTTCACCCAAACAAGTCAACTTGTATTTATCCAAACAAAATGGGGAATATGTCATTCACGTAAACATTCCTCGTATTCGTAAACATATCCCCATTGGCATTGTCTTTCGAGCGATGAACGTTCTGTCGGATAAGGACATTTGTCGGTATATGACGATGGACGCCATGGACAAGGAATTTGCCGAGTTGATTCGAGGCTCCATCATGGAATCCTCCACGTGTTTGACGCAAGACGAGGCCCTCACCTACATCGCAGTACACGCAATGTATACACCCATTCACTCGGACAAACCTTCACAGCGTAAGCAAGAATTTGTAGTGGATGTACTACGCGATGATTTATTCTCTCAATGTAAAACACGAGAACAACAAGTTCATTTGTTGGGATATATGGCGAATAAATTATTACTTTGTGCGTTGAAACGTCGCCCCTTTGATGACCGTGATTCGTATTTGAACAAACGGATCAGTCTTACAGGTAGTTTACTGAACGATTTATACCGCAATTATTTCAACAAGTTGGTGAAGGATATGCAAAAACAGGTGATTCGTGAAATCAATACGGGGTCCTGGAAATCGAAAGAGGACTATGCTCAAATCATTACAGCCACCAATGTCTACAAAATCATCAAGTCAACTACGATTGAAAATGGATTGAAGCGGGCATTATCGACCGGCGATTTCGGTACAAAACAAACCATTGCAAAGGTGGGTGTTGCTCAAGTATTGAATCGCCTCACGTATGCAGCCAGTCTAAGTCATTTGCGCAGAATCAACAATCCATCTGGACAAAATGGTAAATTGGTTGCCCCTCGTAAATTGTCTGCGACCACGTGGGGATTTCTGTGCCCAGCAGAGACACCTGAAGGCCAGTCGGTCGGTGTCGTCAAAAATATGAGTTATATGACACACATTACGGTTCGGTCGGAATGTAGTTCTCTTTACAAACATGTCGAACCCTTCCTGATACCGATATCACTGGATATGAAAACCAAAGTGTTTGTCAATGGAGCGTGGGTTGGTTGTTCGGACAATCCACAAGAATTGTTCCTATCGATGAAGGCAAAGAAGGCGGCTTCTATCATCAACGTCTTTACTTCGGTGGTATTTGATTATACGTACAACGAGATTCATATTTGTAACGATTCAGGACGTTTGGTCCGACCCGTATTTAAAGTGAAAGAGGGCCAATTGTTGTACACCCAAGAAATGACGGAACGCTTGAAGCATGGCAAAATGACGTGGGATGAATTGATTGCAGGCGAATCCTCCGTCATTGAATACATTGACCCGTGCGAACAAAATGCATCTTTCATTTCCTTGTCCACCACGATGGAACATTCACGATATACACACTGCGAATTAAATCCAAGCACGATATTCGGCGTACTTGCCTCGTGTATCCCCTTTCCAGACCATAACCAGTCCCCCCGTAACACGTACCAATGTGCGATGGGTAAACAAGCAGTAGGGGTGTACGTGACCAATTACGATACGAGAATGGATAAAACGGCCTGGATTTTAAATTATCCTCATCGACCCCTCGTAGACACTCGAATTATGCATATGCTGAAATTGCACGAGTTGCCTTCAGGTACACCCATTATTGTCGCGATTATGACCCATACGGGATACAATCAAGAAGACAGTGTGATGTTCAATCAAGGTGCATTGGATCGGGGACTCTTTCGCACCACTGCGTTTGAGACGAAAAAGGATGAGGATAAAAAAACTCACGGAGAAGATGAAGTTCGGTGCAAACCCGACGAACAACGTACCAAAGGGATGAAATTTAGTAACTACGATAAAATTGGTGAAGATGGACTCATGCCCAAGAATACATTGATTGAAAATATGGACATTGTCATGGGGAAGGTCACGCCCATTAAATCGGCTCGCAACGACCCTACGGTCAAAATCAAATTTGAAGATTCGAGTAAATACCATCGCACCGACGAAGTGTGTTATATGGACAAGAATTATGTGGGAGTAAATGGTGATGGGTACACCACTTGGAAAGGTCGTATTCGTTCTGACCGAATTCCTCAAATTGGAGATAAATTTAGCTCTCGGCATGGACAAAAAGGTACCGTGGGGAACATCATTCCCGAGGTGGATATGCCGTTTACGGCCGAAGGGTTAAAACCCGACATCATTATCAATCCTCACGCCATTCCTTCACGCATGACCATTGGACAATTGAAAGAAACGTTGTTGGGCAAAGTACTGTTGGAGTTGGGAATGTTCGGGGATGGTACCGCCTTTACAGAGTTGTCGATCGAGACCATTTCAAAAGAATTATTGAAAGTGGGGTATGAATCCAACGGAAATGAACTCTTGTACAATGCCTTATCCGGTGAACAAATGGAGATTAGTACCTTTATTGGTCCAGTATTCTATCAACGGTTGAAGCATATGGTGGTAGACAAACAACACAGTCGCGCCAAAGGTCCCATGGTCAACTTGACTCGTCAACCTGCTGAAGGACGGTCGAGAGATGGAGGGTTACGTTTTGGTGAAATGGAACGTGATTGTATGGTCTCACACGGTGCGGCCGCATTCACCAAGGGTCGTATGTATGATGATTCGGATGCGTTTGTGGTGTACACGTGCAAAAAATGCGGAACCATCGTTTCCCACAACGACGTTGCACCGGTACATTTGTGTCGATTGTGTGACAATCGTACTGGATTTCACAAGTTACGCATTCCCTATGCGTGTAAATTGTTGTTTCAAGAATTGATCACAATGAATGTGATTCCTCGAATGATTACACGAGATTAGGTTTGAATCCGTGATCAATGGCATTCAGTAGTCTTATTTGTCGAAGTGCTTTGGCATGTGTGGTTGCACGAGCGTGTATTCGCTTTGTTTTTGAATTGAATACTTTCCATTTATGATTCGGCAATTTTCGTAAGGTGTATGGCATAAGTATAACGTGGATTTAATTTACATTTTTAATAGAGGTATAATACATGAATTTGGACGACCAAGGTTATTTAGTATTGAGAAATGTTCTATCCGAGGATGAAATCAATATTGTATTATCCAGTATTCATGATAAGTGAACTATCCAAGGGTAAAGTATTTTATTGATAATCCCTTTTTCAAACATATCAAACAACATTGTAACACTTTTTCAAATCCACATTATGTAAAATTTCGATTGAGTGATAATAATAATTCAACCGATGCATCCATCTTTCACAGCGATATCTACAATCATACACCAGATGAAACCATACCCATATTTACATGTTTAGCCTATTTTGACAACACACAAATGGAGCTTATTCCAGGAAGCCATAAAGACAAAACAGATTGGAGTGTAAACACGTACAATCGACGAATTTTACTGGATGTGAACAGAGGTGATATTCTCATTTTTAATGCAAATATACACCACAGAGGCGTAAACTATGGTAAAACGAAACACAGACGGTTGTTGCAAGTATTTGAGGTGTTCCCAAACAATGTTATCTATGATGAATATGCACCCAAATTGTACACGGTAGAAACCTCGACTAACTATATTGTCAAACAAGTATATAATCCATTGATGTATCAATTATCCAAATGCGGGATGTTACTTGAAATCATCACCTTTTTTCATTATATGTTCATGTATAACGGGTTGAATCATAAAGTAGGTATGATTGACATTGAAGACCGATATAAAAAGGGTAATTGTATTACTTATGAACCTGGAAGACGAGTTCAAATGAAGGATTTGAATACGTATGAAGAATTAAATGTCAACATTGTATGTGAACCAGCAATTCAAACGATAAAATCAAGCAAATATTATATGTACTTGTACATTCTATACTGGATAGTAAGTAGTATCATTATATACATGATATATAACCCAAAAAAAGTAAGGAAATATAAAAAATAACGCTTCTTGTAGGAATCGAACCTACGACCTAACGGTTAACAGCCGTTCGCTCTAACCAACTGAGCTAAAGAAGCATATCTTTTACTATGTACTGTCTTTAAGTATTTAAATCAATTTTTATATAAAGAATGAGTATGCTTACGAAACGTTGTTGTTCTACAAACACTCAGTTTCCTTTAAGAATGTATGGATGTGAATCTATGATGCACTCCATTGCGAGTTATGTGGGAAGCCCTAAAATTTTAGATTTCGCATATACACGAGGCATTCCTGATAATGAGGTTGGTGCATCACAAGTGCACGACATTCAAACGACCGATCACAATCCCATTTCGATTGAAGTGTATGGATTGATCGTTGTCTCGTGGAATATCGAAGGAATGTGTACTCGGTCAAAACGAGAGACCGCGGTCAAAGAAAACATAAAACATCTTCAATCGTTGTTTGACAAACCAGTGATTTTTTTATTTCAAGAAATCTTTTTGCAAGATGAAGTGAATGACGAGAATGCTGAAGACCGAATGAAACGATTACTTCCAGACTATACTTTCATAACCGATGGATATACTGGTTGTATTGCCATTCCGCCTGTTGTAAAGCATAGTAACGTCCGGTATATTGATAGGCCTGATAAGAAGGGTAAAAAATGTACGGTTGTTACCGTTACGTATAACGATAAAACATTCAACCTCGCAAACATTCATTTAAAATCCATTGTGCTCTATCCAATTACGGGTAAAAGTCTCCAACGAAAAGAAATGCAAAATATCCTAGCAAACACACCAAATAACACCCTTTATATGGGTGATTTTAACACCGGAAGTCCCGAAAAACTCCTTGGAGGAAAGCGTACAAAACGGAGGCGAATGAAACGGAAGTGATTATATAATAATATATATTAATATAAAGAATCCTTCTGTAATACTTATATCAGAATGGCAACACCAAAGCCAATCACCATTGAAGCGAAACAGTATTACAACTCGAAGGATTTGGTTGCTTACAATCCCGAGTTTTACTACGGATGCAAGACCAAACCTCGCACCATTATCCAAAAGAAACAGATTCCTCCGACCGATTACATTTACGCCAACCTCAAGGCAAACGAATGGAATCTGTCTACCGAAGAATGCAAAAAGGCACAATTGTTGATTGCCAAGTCGTGGGTGGATATTCACTATTTCAAACCAGTCCAGACGACAGACGTTGAGTCAGAAGTCGTCGAATCTGAGTTCAAGACACTTTCGTTAGTGCATTTAGAAGAAGCTGAAAAATTCAAAGATGCAAATGGAACGATTTTGGAAATTGAGACGTGTGGCGAAAAAACGCGAAAAGGTATTTATTTCAAAGTCCAAGATGTGATGACGGCATTTGATATACCTAACCTAGATATTGTATTACGTAGTTCGACAAGTAGTTACGAACGAGGAACTGATTATGATACGTTTTTTATTCCCACTACACAAACAAATTGTTTGTCTGCACCGATTAAAAAAGGGCTGTATCTCACTTACCACGGAATGTTGCGCGTTTTATTCGTGACGCGTAACAAGAAGGTTCAACAGTTCCAGTCGTGGGCAGAAGACAAACTTTTTACCATTCAAATGGGTGCGAAAGAAGACAAGATCAAATTGGGGACAGAGATTCTCAATATGAACATCAAAACCTACAAGGCTGTCTTTGATTCCTATGCGGATAAACTCCCCTCCATTTACCTGTTTAGTCTTGGAAAAGTAGGTCTCTTGCGTGACACGTTTGGAATCGACCCTACGGTGCCTGACGAACACATTGTGTACAAGTTTGGATGTACGGAAGACTTGGGGAAGCGATGTGTGCAACTTGGCGATGAATACCACAAATTACCCAATGTCCAAATGAAACTTTCCGTCTTTCATATGGTGGATATGAAACACAAATTCGATGCAGAAAGTGAAATTCGGTTTCTTTGCAAATCGTTCAAAAAGAACTTGAAAACAGATGGATACAACGAGTTGGTGGTATTAGACCATGCAGAGCACGAAATGGTCAAGAAATATTATCGTAAAATTGGAAGTGATTATGCAGGTGCAACAGCCGAGTTGCAAAAAGAAGTCTTGGTGTTGACTGAACGAATCAAAGACCTGGAACATCAACGGGATCTTGAACGAGAACAAACCGAACGAAAACTTGCTGAAAAGGATTTCTTACTCGAACGAGAAAAGAATTGTGTAGAAACTTTACGTACCCACATTACGACCAGTGAAATTATTTACAATTTGAAACTTCAATTGGCCAACAGTCGGCTGACAAAGGCGTGTCCGGAAGACACCTTAGTGGGTTGTTGACCCGTCAATCGCATCACTTCCCAACCCATATCGGTAGTATAAATCACTTTTTTGATGCCATACTGATACAACTGATGATAACAATGAGTACACGGTCTGGATTCGCTCCATTCATTTAAACAATTCAGTCGTACTACATACAACGTAAGCTTTCGTTTATCGGAGAACTACTTTGCGTTTGACACTGTTTCGAATCGCATCGATTTCTGCGTGACACGAACAACAGTTTTTCAATAGTCCATCGTTGGATTGATTTCGCAAACTGTTGTACCCACTGGCCACTACTTTTCCGTGAAAAGTAATGACACATCCGTGCCGCCCTCTCATGGTAGATTTAATGGCGTGCTGCGTTGCTATAGATAGCATATGTTCAATGTGTGACATTTTAGTATCTAATTCGATTGTATTTAAGCGCATACAATAATTGTTCCAGAATGTTTTTGTTGTTATAGTATATGTCTTCTAGAACAAGAATGATGGGTGCTGGAAACGCGAGCTCTACCAAGTACAATACCAACGTGAACTTGAACTCGGGCGGTGGAGACAAGAAACAAGGCATTACGTCTAGAGTTGGGTTAGACATTGGGCCAATGTGGCCATTCAAACGTACTCAAACGGCTATGGACGCAATAAACTGTTTGTGATGAATCAGCTAGGTGGCGTGGGTGCAGGTCGTAGCATGTTCAATGGACGATTTACACAGGTAGATGGCGTAAAAATCATTAGTCCTTCTTACTATGTAAACAATAACAGGATTGCCGCTATGAATCTACGATTAGCATACCTTCTATCCTTATACCCTCCTTACGTAACTACAATCAATCCAGCAACGAATACACTCGAACCGTATAAGTTGGCATATATTGGGGATAGGGAAACATTCAAACAAGATTTAATAGATGCAGGGTTTTCCGAATTGGCAAATGAGGCGCACGCCCGTATTATTCATTTTGATAGTGCCTATACTTTTCCTTTGGATTTTCCCAATCGAGATGAAATCATTCGTTTGAATCATATTCTCAGTGGTTTGGCAAAACAACAGATCCCAAATACGTGGAACGGAATTATTTTGGGGATCACACTCCGGGGCTGATGCCCGTAAGTACTGGTCTTGTATTGAATGAGGCAGGGTATGGTCTTAATCGTTGGTATGGACCACGTGTTTATTGTGATTGTGATATAAATGTACCATTTCAAGTTTTAGGTAATGCTAGTTTCACTATAGATCCCGGTCTCAATACACCGTATAACACCGGAGAGAGTGTTTACAATGATATTTCGAACATATTTTAGATGTACTTTCAGTAATAGAACAGTGGAGTGCGTTCAAAACTTGTCCCGATGAACCATATGGCACATAATGGAATGTTTGGGAAAACCAATTTCCATTAAGAAATAAAGAGTTAGTACCTAACAGAAGTAATGGAAAAACTAGATTATTATTTATCCTATACTTTTCCTTTGGATTTGCCCAATCAACGAATTCGTTTAAATCATATTCTCAGTGGTTTTGGCAAAACAACAGAATTTAAGCAAACGTATCAAAAAAGGTGTTCCAGGGTTAGCAGTAGTCAGGGCCGAAATGAAATCGCAGCTCCATGGTCTTTTGCATGTCGTCAACCGTAAAACTTCCTGACCAACCCGCGTTTCGCACGGATTGGAACCGTTCTGCCGCCGCCTTAGCAATTTGCTCAAGCTTGTCTGCAGGGATTTCAGGGAGCGGTATTCCGTAGCTGTGGCGAACGAGCTGACGTGGTGGAGACTCCATTGTTTATTCTTTATGGTAAGGTCTAAAGTGGTAAAACGTTTCAATTTTATAAGATTTGAGAATATTCAATATGAGATTGCCTTTGTCGCGCCGTGGCTCGGATGTCGCCAACCGTATAACCCGCATGGCTTCAAACTCCACCAGAGCAGATGGTTTAGCGGACGAGCGGCTGAGGCGAAATCGATGCACTGGAATAGGGTAGCGAAGATTAACCCGTTTTACGTTGAAAGCTATGAAATTCCGTAGGCTGCTTAAATGTCGACCTTTTATGAAAGAATATGGAACTCAATCTTGCATTTATCAATACGTGGAATGGAATTTATTTTGGGGATCACACTCCGGGGCGGATGCCCGTAAGTACTGGTCTTGTATTATGGTCTTAATCGTTGGTATGGACCACGTGTGTATTGTGATTGCGATACCGGAGAGAGTGGTTACAATACAGGCTTCGGAGAGGATATTTCGAACATCTTTTAGATGTACTTTTAGTATAGAGCGATTATGGCGTTCAAAACTCGTCACGATGAACCATATGGCACATAATGGAATGTTTGGGAAATCCAATTTCCATTAAAAGATAAAGAGTTCATACCTAAAAGTGATATGGAAAAACTAGATTATTATTTATCCCAAAACAAAATCCCCAATCTTATTTTTCACGGTTCTGCTGGGAGTGGAAAAAAGACGTTGTTGAATCAATTCTTGCATAAGATTTACGTCGACAAACGGGTTTTGGAAGAACAAGTGATTCGCGTGAACTGTGCCTTTGGGAAAGGCATTAAATTCATACGCGAAGACATTAAATATTTTTCGAGAATGAATACGCATTGTACCTTTAAATCCGTTGTGTTGCTGAATGCGGAAAAATTAACCTCCGATGCACAATTCGCATTGCGTCGATGTATTGAACAATTCAGCCACAATACCCGTTTTTTTATGGTGACTTCCGATAAATACAAATTAATCAAACCCATTCTCTCCCGTTTTTCAGAATTGTATGTCTCTTCCCCCGTGAATTACCATCTTCAACAAATCAATAAAGTCTATCCGTTTCAAACGTATGAAACCGAACAATACGAACGATTTCAACAATACATGAAACGTTTAAACGCGGAAAATATAGCAGAACTTGCAGATGCATTGTATCAAGGCGGACATTCTGCGATGGATTTGGAACGTTACGTGGAAGAAAGTGACCTAGACGCAAAAGAGAAATATGCTTGGCTCATGCAATCCTCCAAAATTAGATCAGAGTGCAGAGAAGAGTCCTTGTTGTTGTATATTCTATTGTATTTATTCGTACATCGTTCCAATTCCCAAGTCCATTTTTTCATTTAAATTCGTAAAGGATACGGTTATAAATTCATAAAGAGTGTATGGACGACAATAATGTACCTACATTACACGATTCCCAACATGAATGGGCTATTCGGTTAACTCGAATCGTACAACCCTTGATTTATGAAGGCATTCAGGGAATGTTTCAAGAGGCAGTGACGATTTGCAAACATTCCGAAGAGGATGAAAAATACCTGATGACGTTTCAGAATCTATTGTCTAGGATTCCAAAATGGAACGAAGAAATCGTCAAAAAGGAATCGGCACGCATTGTCGACCGAAGTGGATGTAGTTATTTAGAGGATTTACTTACGTGTGTACATATTGCCCAATTGAAAATATTGTCGTCGATACGAACGGGTAAATCGCAAAAGAAGGTCGAAATTGATATTCCAAAACTCTCGTCGTTTGTCCATAAGGTTTACATCTCTGTATCTCGTGATTTATACGCATCGGTCTATTTATTTGAAAAGGGAATTCCTCCGTTGGTCTTTCAGAAGAATCGTAGTAGTGTGAATGAAATCATTATGAATGCCATTTTGAATGTCATCCGAGAAAGTATTCCCATTGAAAAATTGCTTCGAGCCTATCTAGATGAAACGACGGATTTGATTAAGGAAAAGGAGAAACCTGAAGAAAAGAAAGGCATCAGTTTTTCAGACAAGGATAATGCCATGACCGTAAACAATGAACCCGTGGTGATTGATGCACCAAAAGACATTCCCACCCTTGAAAAAATCGCAGAGATTCGTAATTTAGAAAGAAAGGCAAATGAAGAAGAAGACGATAAAATAAAAATTTTTGATGACCCAGTGACGATCGAAATAGATGACCTTGTCAAGCCTGTACAAAATACACCGGCAGAAATACCTATTGAATTGGATATTGAAGTATTGAGTTAGAACACACCAAAAAATGTAAGGACGATGTATATGAATCTTACTTTAGCGGTAGTGATTAGTGTCATTTTCACGGTCCTAAAAATGGCCATACATTACAAAGAATCCCCTCGTCCCAATCTCAAGGATAGCGTTATCGTGTTTGTATCCAGTGTAGCTGGCTTGTACGCCTTGGAACAATTTGGGAAAGTTACCCCGAAAGTCACGGAAGTCTTTACGGAAACACCGTCGTTTTAAACCAGTTCAATATATCCAGTCCGATCATGATGTCTTTCCCTCCATAGGAATAGGAGCGCAATGATACATAGGACAATCCAAACGATAAAATCCATCGTTTTCAATTCTAGTTACATAGAAAAAATCAATTTTAAGTAAACGAATACGATGTATTCCGTACACCATCTTTGTTCCCGTAACTTCCTGGAACATTGAATTGGCTTTTACCTCTGCCTACACCACCTAATTGATTCACGACAAAAATCATATTTCTACCACGAATCGAACCGTTGGCATTAATCTGGATGGCGCGGTCCGACCATGGGTTTAATCCAACCCGTGAAGTGAGCCCCTGTTTCTTGTTTCCACCGGCGGTATTCTGGTTAGGATTGACTAAAAAAAGGCTCGAACAGGCAAATCCGGCTCCCATCATGTGTGAACGGCTAGACATAGTATAGACTTAGGAAATATTATGGAATGTAAGAGTATGTACATTCCATTGTTTTTAGCCCTTTTATTGAGTGCCCTATGGTTCCAACTCAAGATGGTTGAAGGATTAGGATTTGCAACTGGAGGGGATATAGCAGGATTCGTTGTAGCGTGCGTAGCCTTTGTAATGGTCGCCTTTTTTTTAAGTTTAGACGTTTAGAAACGCAATAAAAATTGAAATAGACTCATAAATAAGATGTGATATAAGTTGAGATGTCTTTCCATAAAAAATTGCGTATGCCTAAACAGGCACATTCTATTGGGTTGACATTTCTTGCCGATGAATGTATCCCACAATTCTTTGACGAGATGGATGACTGCCTTATCTACAATGCAGAATATGGGGAACATCCATTTGAAGTAGTCTCCTATAAAAAAGAGGATGCCTGGATGATAGTTCACCCATCTGCCATTGAAACCATTGCAAGTATGGATATTCAATACAAACTAGGTTTGTATTGTATACGTGATCTTGTAAAGGTGAATGAGATGGTCGATTCGCCGCAGTATTGGATTAAATCATCGTGAGTTTCGTCTCTTTGACTACTTTTTCAATATGAAACAATTCCGTTTTTTGATCGCATTGATGCGTCTCTGGTAAACGATGTTTGATACACGTCTGCTTCTTACAAGCACACGTGAATATCATCACAGTTTTTTTTGCACAGACTTCACAACGCATTTCAATTTTGAAATGAGGGTTCACCGCAGGAAATAATTCAATTTTAAAAAATAGGTCTCTTACTACAAATAGGTTGAGATTTCTTTCAGACAATCACCGACAATACCTTTGTATTTCGCCAATTCCCGTTCAAGGTCTCGACGTTCACGTTCAAAGGCCTCGCGGTCGCGTTCCAATGCTTGTCTACCCTCTTCGAGTTCAAACGCTTGTCGGACAACTTTGAGTTCATGAGCCACCTTTTCTTCTTCGAATGTTTGTCGGTCATGGACGTTGAGTTCTTCGAATACGGTTCGGTAACGTTCAAGATCCTTTTCAAATTTTTCAACTGAGGTAAAAGGATCTTCGTAACAGTGATGAAAATTTGCAAGTTTTAGACATCTAAGTCCAAGGTTACTAAGACGATGCTCTCGAACTGAGGCGCAACGATAGGAAACGCCTGCGTCAAGTTTTATACAAGTGATAATAAATGTCGGAAATACATAATATCTCCGCGTTGTCGCTATGTATCTATCAGTTGAAGTTTTAAGACCGTCAACCGTTATCAAGAAACATTTCTGACCATACCCAGGCCCACCCGCACGAAATTTCTTTTTGAACTTTGATTGCATATCGTCTGTACCGTGCTGGTATGAAAATCCACGTCGAATCTCTACTTCAGGGAAATCAACGTTGAAAATGTCTTCCATTGGTCAAACAATGGAACACTATACTCACGTCAATTGTATGAAAATAATTCAATTTTAAAGAGCATTTAATAAGTATACGAATACTCCTATCAATGGGATCTCCTTGGGTTGAACAATACCGTCCGAAACAATTCCAAGACATTGTGTTGGATGATTGCAATCGGTTGTTTTTTTCGAAAATGATGGAATCGGATTATATTCCTAATATGATTTTTTATGGTCCTCCAGGTACAGGTAAAACCACGACCATTTTGAATTTGATACGAGTTTACCAAGAAAAACACGGAGAAACCAATAACGGATTCCTCATTCACTTGAATGCCTCAGACGAACGAGGGGTGGATACCATTCGTTCTCAAATATGTTCCTTTGTGCATTCAAAACACCTTTTTAAAACGGGTACCAAATTCGTCGTATTGGATGAAGTGGATTCCATGACCAAAAATGCACAACAGGCATTGAGCTATATGCTTCACACGAAACTAAATGTCTGTTTTTGTTTAATCTGTAATTACATTAGTAAAATAGATGACTCGCTTCAAACCATGTTTATCAAAATCAAGTTTAATAAATTACCCAAAGAGCTTATCCTAAACGTCTTAGAAACCATTGTACGTTCTGAAAAGTTGACCTATACACGCCAACAATTGGAATACATTCAAACCTTGTATGAATCGGATATACGCAGTATGATAAACTGTTTACAGTTGAACCAAGATAATCATGCCATGGACATTATTCATACGCAAGTATGGGATAATCTGTACCAAATGTTACGTTCTGAATCCATTGACCGTATCACTGCAGAAATGTATGACATCAGTCGTAAATACAATATGGATATCAAACACATCTTAAAGGATTTTGTCTATCATGTATGGGTGCATTACAAACCAACCATTCCCATCACCCAACTAGACAACGCATTTCATCACAGTAATATTAACCCAGAACATATGCTCCGACACGTATTATTAACTTTAAATTGATTTAAATAGTCACTTAGAGGAACAGTAACAAGATGGATTTAAACGATGAATGGGAACTGTTCCTAAAAGACATGGGACAAGTGGATCAGACTAAAACGGCAGTACGGTCGGATGGAATCCCTGCGTCCTCGCCATTGTATGTGTCTACGAATACGGTCATTTCGTTTTTAAATCAACCGATTGATTTAAAAACGGTCTTTTGGCAAATACCCGTCATACCTTATAACTCGCCTTCGATTGGGGTGATTAAAAAACAAATGAAATTCAACAGTCTTACTCCCGAGGAGGTATCCAAGATCGATTCGAATGTGTCTATTTATGACTATGGTCACTGTAATATTATTCAGCACATTGACAATCCCAAAGGCAACATCAAATACAAAGACGTACGTAAAGTTACCATTGGCATTTCAAAAAAGGACATTATCTCTTACCGTATCAAACCCAAGGGAGCATTTTACAATTGCTTTGTGATGATTCTTCGTGTTCAAATCGAGGGTGTCTATAAAGAATTTCACGTGAAAATATTCAATACGGGGAAAATCGAGATACCGGGAATACAATGTTACGACCATCTTACTTATATTATCGATTTACTCTTGTCCGTGTTGCGTAAGTATTATCCAAGTCTACTTTACAACAAGTCGTGTGAAGAAACGGTACTGATCAATTCCAATTTCAATTGTGGATACTTTATCAATCGTGCCGAACTCTATCAATTGTTGAAATACAAGTATCATATTTCAGCGGTCTATGATCCGTGCTCTTATCCAGGGATTCAATGCAAAATCTATTACAAGGATGGAGTCAAGACGACGGTAGAACAAATTACTGTATCCTTTATGATATTTCGTACGGGAAGCATTTTGATTGTAGGTAAATGCACCCAAGAAGTCATTCATGACATTTACGATTATTTGACTACCATATTATCAGAGGAATACTCGAACGTAGTGGATCATAATTGTGTGCACAGCAAGAAAGAACCTCATTGTCGAAAAATAAAGCGGAATATTTTAATAAACGATTTAAAGCAGTGTATTACGTAGTTATATATGACCGAACGTATCCCGGGCGATTTAGTCATGAAACATTTGGTAAAATTGGCGTTGGAGCACGATAAACCCATCGTGTTGGATTATTGGGCAAAATCGATTGCAAAGGAAGTGGTCATTGGTGTAAGAGAAGGAGGTGAGAAATTACTGGTGAAAAATGAGGAAGAATATACCAGTCCAATTTCCAAAGTGTTCAAGGTAGATACGGAATATATTGTAATGACCGAGAACTCGTTGTACTGTGTGTGTGCAAGTATACCTACAAAACGTATTTCATAATAGATTTAAATAAATCAATGGAGGATATCTAATGGACATCATTTCGTCTTTGCGTAATAAGTATGCAACAGATGAGTATATGAGCCGAAAACTCGAACAGTACCTCAATCATTTACCTGTTCTCATGAAAACGATTGAGGAGACCCAACAAGAAAGAGAGGTTAAACGCACAGAGATTCGAAATGCTCGAGAGGCATTTGTCTCGAGTTTTACACAGTCTCACCCTTATTATTATATTCCACAAACGGAGTTATATTTGGACCATGACCGATTCACCGTTGTACCCGAAGATCATATTCTCCATCGGATTGGAACAAATATGGAAAAATCGTTGATGGGGTCCAAATTTAAAATCACCCAAAACATTTTAAAGTCGTATAAAGAAAAAAACATTTACAAAGCTCCCATGGATGCGTATATGTTAAAGTTGGTTATACAGTCCTTACCTTTTTCGAAATCCTATGCCACCTACTTTCTTACTATTTTAGGGGACATCTTGTTGAACAAACGAAATGAGTTTATCTATTATCTTGACGTATCGTATAAACCTTTTTTGAAACAATTAAACCGGTCCATCTGTTTATTACTTCATAAATCTATTGGCGATGTATTCAAGCATAAATACCACGAACATCAATACGAATTCTGTCGAGTGATCTCGGGTACGTGTACCGTCCACGAAATGCCAGATCCACTTCGCGTCGTAGTTGCATCCATTAATTTATCTACGAAATATGGGTCGTCGGATGCATACGTGAGGAATAGTGACATTCATAACAACGTGTTCATGCTACAACGCCATACACCTGATTCGTTGATTGAATCTTTTTTGTCAATGTATACGACTCCAACCGGTCCTCCTATTTCTTACAAGGACCTGTATTTTCTATGGAAAACATTCTTACGTGAGAATTATCTACCGTACGTAGTCACTCAACACAAGTTCAAAATGGTGACACAAGGCAAGCCCTTATGTATGAATCTCACCTTGACGCAAATTCCCTTATTGAACATTAAACACTTTTGGGAGAAATATGTGGTGTTTGACGAAGATGCCTCCTATGACATTCAAGAAATTGTGGATTTGTACAATCAATACGAAAGAGTACCCATTCAAGTGAGTACGATGAAAGCCTTTTTAAGTGTCGAGTATCCTCAAATCACAGACCAAATTCCCAATATCAAATGTGTACTGTGGGATAAAGAGTTTGAAATCGACACGGCCATGGAAGTCTATAAACATCACATCGATTATTCGGATAATATAGACGAGATGTACGCCTTTTATTTGGAATATACACTGTTGCATCATCGAAAACCCGTGACCAAACCCTATTTTGAAAAACACGTCATGATATAAAAACTTATCGTCGAGTTTTAGTTTTTGCATGTTTCGATTTATTTTTTGAGGTTTTCTGTTTTAAGGGTTTCTGTTTTTTACACTCTGCAATAAAATCCTTTCTCAAATTCGGCAGCTGCACGTTCCGGTAACCCTCCATATTCCTTAATCAACATATCAAGATATCTACGCATTTCCTTTCTTGTATCGCTTGTATTTCCTTTGTTTATATCTTTCTGTACAATTCATACTCTATACTTATAAAAAAATCATTCGTTTACCATTTGGATTTTGTACCCCCTTCGTACGCTTTGGCGTGACCATTGGAAATGAGCCATTCGTGTACCCGCACATTGGTTTCCGGAAGAGTGATTTCTACCAACAATCGACCATATTTATCAAATTCTTGACAATCCAATTGGACGACCTTGTTCAAAATCAATTCCGACAATTGATCCCGAACGTCGTATCCTCGTTTTTTCTCTTCTTCGTTTTTCGTTCGCAATTCTGGCGTATCTACGTGTGCAATGCGACATTTCCATTTGAAGGGTTTTCCCATAAAGTCAAAGACTGCGTGAACGGTATCCCCATCGTACACCTTGACAATCGTGGCTGAAGTAGACGTGCCGTTTAACGAGAAGAAGGGAGCGTCCATTGTATACGATTCTAATGATGTATTCTTCAAATCAATTTTGTGATATAAAATATTCACAAAGTCTATGGAGTTACAAGATACGCTCGATAAAATCAAACAATTGCAGGGAACAGAAAAACAACTCTACAAAGCCCTCACACAAAACTCTGAAAATGTGGCTTTAGGGAAACCATCCTTTTCCGATACGGAGATTCAAGACATCACCGCACAAATCAATTCATTGTCTGCCTCTCGTGTTAATTTATACAATACTTTATCGGAAACCTACAAGAGCCAGGCCTCTAACGAAAGCAATGCCAATGAGGCACTTGAACAGCAAACCAAAACACTACAACTCTTAGAACAAGAATTAAACAAATCCAAGAAGAAGGTGGCTACAATGCATGATGAAAAAACGAATCAATTGAAAATGATAGAGATTACAACGTATTATAGTAAACAATACGATGCCCATCGTAGGTTGATGAAAATGATTGCCATTGTTGGGTTATGTATTTTAATCGCCACCATGTTAGAAACCATTTATGAACCGTTAGGCGTCTTATCCAAACCCCTTGTGATTCTTATCATGGTTGTGGGTGGGTTTTTTATTTGTAAGCGTATCATCCAAATGTTACTACGACGTAGAGACAATTACGATGAATTCATTTGGCCAATGGCGCCTACCAACGATACACAGCTACTTACGGCGAATAGTACAAATCCTCTATTTGACATTAGTGGGATTGAAGTACCCTTTGTATGTGCAGCATCCTCGTGTTGTAGTGAAGGAACCGTATGGACCGACTCTTCGGGCTGTGTTGTAGATACCTCTGTAACGACAAGGCGATAATGTTTTCTGGGTGTATTGTAAATGGATATTCAAGCAAAATTAGACGCCATTCAAGAACAACAACAATCGTTGTTAGAGATGACCCCTTCGCAACACCATTCGAAACACTTGTCCAAATTATACGAGGATGTAGTGGATGCAAAATCCACCGCAAAAAACGCCCCCTTTCGTGTAACGGCGGCGGAACAAAAATATTTTAGCGTACGGGACGGTCCAGATGGTTATCAAGACCATTTGTTACAACTCTATTCAAAAGCGGGTCGTGGTCTACGTGACCGTATGTTAAGTCGCCATAAAGCGCAAATGGATGAGGTGAATCAATCGTTATCCTATTATGAGTCTGTCCGTACCTATCTTCGTAACATTTCCGAAGTTCAAACTGTGTTGTTGAATCATATCCGAACCTTGTTGGACAAAATTCGAATGTCTGAAGTGGAAACAAATTACCGGAAAACCTATTTTATGGAACAAGTTCAGACTACCTTACATACCCGTATCATCACGTGTAACCTGTTTATTTTATCCTATATTGTCTTTTCTGTATATACACTACGAGAAAAACTAGAACCCATGATCGTCGGATTCTTGTTTGTATTGTTCCTCAGTGTTTTTGGGATTTCCTACATTCTTAAAGGATTTGCAAGTCTTCCCTTAAGCTTAAATGTCTATACCGAATTTGGATATGACCCAACTGAATCGAAACAACAATGGTATTTTATCATCCCGATTGCAATGCTTCTATTATGGATATTCGTGCGCTATTTCAGTTAAGGACGCTGGTTTTGTAACAACGGAGGAAGTATAGGTATATATAGATTCGGTGTAGGCGTAAAGGATATCGCGGGTAGCGTTTTTGTATCCAAGGGTGGAGAGAGGGTTGGAAATACATAATTATTTGCACCAATCCCATACAAGTAGGTCTCAATATCGACTGCGTTCGTGGCTAAATACTTTGCAGGGATTCTCTGTACATTCACACCTGAACAAGGATAAGCAGGTGATTGGAGGATATCAGGCGAATTCCATTCAGTTTGCTTCTGAAGTTCGAATTGATAGGTATTAAAATTGAGTTGGGTTTGTTTGTTTCGGGTGCCTGCCATATATTACACTCCTTCAATTTTTACAGAAGTTTGACTAAAGAATATAAAAATAAAAAATACAAGAATACTATGGCAGACATTCGCGAATCAGATAGAGGATATCACACACGAGTGTTTAGCATTACATCGAAAACCATTGGAACGAAACAAATTTGTATCGGCCAAAAGTATGTGGAAAAGGGACACGACCGCTATAATGTATATCCGGTGGTCAATGGTGCAGTAGGTGGGACTATAGGATACTACCAAGTGGACCAAGATACGCCGGTCACAGATTCTCAAGGCATTGACTTTGATGTGGCGCGGTTCGGTGAACCCATATGGACAAATATAGGTAAATCCAAACAGATGGAGAAAGAAAAGGTAGAAAAGAAGGAGACTGCAAAAGAAGTTGCAGCTGAAGAAGTTGCTGAAGAAGTTGCTGAAGAAGTTGCTGAAGAAGTTGCAGCTGAAGAAGACGATGAAGATGTGGATCCCAATGCCAATTTCAAAAACATAAAAACGTTGAGCACAAAGGTAGGTAATTGCTTTTACGAAACCGTCACGTGTGCATTATCTGAACCACCCGATTATAAAACTTCCGAAGAGAAGGTGGCTGCACTACGCAAACAGTTGGGAGAATACATTACAAGTGCCGATAAGTTGCCTGATTTGATTGCCAGATACAAAAATTACGTTCCTGGACTAATGAAGGATGATTGGTTGTATGGTAAATATTACAGGTACAGGGACGAGGAAGGTTGGGATAGAGAGGATATTGAAAAGGAAATGGAAAATGAACGCGAAAAAGAAGGAATCGACGAGAAAAGATTGAATATGGAGGATTTTGAAGGGTATGAACCCTATGATGAAGTACCGGATTATTTAGACGAATTGTTTCAAACCGAATTTAACGATTACTTCCAAGGAAGAAAGGACTTAAAGGACGACGAAATCAAGACCATCTTTTTGGAACAGATTAACACACCGGGTATCTATGCAAACGAGTTCATTGTCATCAATTATCAAGAAATGACGAATACAAAGATGCTCTTTGTGAAACATGAAAATCTCAACTATGTCCGTGGTCGCGTAGGTGTTCAAGATTTCGAGTTTGCCAAATTTACTACTTACCAAGAGAAAACGTTAGACGAGAATACCAAATTTATCATCTCCGATTACGAAGATATGGGGCATTTCAGTTTACTTGTACAAATTGAGCCACCGTTAGGTGTATTCCAGCAGAATACATTGCCTGTCGAAGTTCAACAATTATTGGCCCAAATCGAGGAAAAGAAAGAACTGGAAAAAATAAAGGCTAAGGCCCCACTTAAACCGGCCAAAAAACTTACCCTAAAGAAAAAGACGGGTGGCGATCGAACTACTCGTCGGAAGTAAGACATTGACGACAAGAAGGACGATATAGATCATCCATTGAAAATTGTTCCTGATTATTTGACAGTCGTTTCGAAAAGGGGGCCAACTCTCCACACTTGCACGTGGCATATAATTTAACATACGAATCGCATATCGGAATCAGGGAAAGGATATCCCCGAATCGTTCCTGTTTAAAGTCCCCATCTAATCCATAGATGTGGATGTGTTTTGATTTCATCTGCTCTACAAATGGAATCAAATCGTCGAAAAACTGGGCCTCATTGATTAAAATGGTCTGATACGTAGACACGTCCACGGAAAGAAGCGACTGTGTCTTTGTGCACGACACTTGAACGTTATCGTGTGTGGATAGTGTGGAAACATAAGGAGAAACACATCTGGCATAATCGATGACAATGTAATCTCGTTCAGGTATGTTTTTCACCAATGCACTGGTTTTTCCGGCATACATACATCCAAGTGTCAAGGTAATCATCTGAATAAATCTATAGGATTATCTTTAATCCATTTACATACCAAATTGTGAAAAGTCGGTTAATACAGGTACGGGTAATACGTTGGAAGTACTTGAATAATTGGGGACCTTTTTACACTCAAAGGAAGGTTCAGGGCATCGGCCGCAAGGAGGACAAGGTTGTGGTGTTGGGCAAGTAGGTACAGCTGGTTTACCCATTGGAGGAGACAAGTAGACCGTTTCTTCCGAATGCGTATACGGGTCATGAGGTTGGGTCAAGTGTGTATTTTGAGGGTAAGTTGGTGCCGGCGGTTTAACGGGTAAAACATACACCGATGGCTTCGTTGGAGAATACTCGGCACAATTACTTCCATTTGCATTCTTTACCGTCACCCCATCGTCACAGCATCCATATTGACTTGCGGTACAGCTAGTACTCGCGGGTGCAGGGCAGCTTGTACCATCTGCATTCTTTACCGTCACCCCATCGTCACAACATCCGTATTGGCTTGCGGTACAGCTAGTACTCGCGGGAACTGGGCAGCTTGTTCCATCTGCATTCTTTGCAGTGATCCCATCGTCACAACACCCGTATTGACTTGCGGTACAGCTAGACCCAGGTGGTGCAGGACAGCTTGTACCATCTGCATTCTTTGCAGTGATCCCATCGTCACAACACCCGTATTGACTTGCGGTACAGCTAGACCCAGGTGGTGCAGGACAGCTTGTACCATCTGCATTCTTTGCCGTTATCCCATCGTCACAACATCCATATTGACTTGCGGTACAGCTTGCACTCGCTGGGACAGGACAACTTGTACCATCTGCATTCTTTGCCGTTACCCCATCGTCACAACACCCGTATTGACTCGCGGTACAGCTAGATCCCGGTACATTCCATTCACGTGTTCCGGGATAGGTACTTGCGTTCGTGGCCGAAGTAGATTGAACGGAACGAAGCTGTACGGGTTGTGGATTACGTCCTTGATTTTTGGACATTGGTTGATTTGTTTTGAGTTGAGTTAAATCTGCCGAACGTCCCATATTCGTATTTAGGGTAGTTTTATTAGACAATTTAGAACCATCCAGTTTAGGGGTGTTCGACATGGGTTCGATTGTTTTATAAAAAACGCCCTGTATTGCCATAGTATCAGAATAATAATCAGGAGGCGATTTATATTTAGAAACGGTGTGTGACGGCATCCATATCAATGGAATTGTATTTCCTAAACTAAAAAACAATAGAATACACAGAAGAAAGACCCATAACAGAATTTTCATTAGTATACAAGGAGATTATAAATGTTTAGGGATTTTTTTATCCGGTTAGATTATGACTCGAATTCTAAAAGGTGAAGATGGTCTCTATCATGTAAATGGTAAATCCTACAAGTTTTTGATAGGTAGCAGACAACAGGTGGGTCATGAGACTGCGTATAAAACTTCCGGTGGATTGACCAAAAAAGACCTGATTCAAACCAAAGATGGTTGTTGGAAATCATTAAGCAAACACAAGAGCGCAAAAAAGGAAAAGCGCCTAGAAAAGGCTGGTTATTTTACCGAAAAGGGCAAATTCGGGTTTGTCCGTACCAAAACTCGTCGTATGCGCCAAACCCGTCGCCAGAAACCTTAACGTTTTTTACGTGTTCGACACTTTTTCCTAGTACATTTTCTGGATTTACCCGTAAACAAATCATATAAATATTGTGTTCTGTTCTTACACAAAGATCTCATATGTTTTCTCTACATAATAATTACATATACATCATCAGTTCTGATTTTTGTTGATCTAGTTTCAACAACTTTCGAACAATCTCAATGGTCAAGGTAAAGGGAAATTCAACTTGGATGGCTAAATCTTCCCCGAATAAGTTCGTACCTGGTTTCATCAACCGAAAGAGATTCAGTTTCGAGTAAATGGTTTCCAGACATCGTTTCAAATTACGAACCCCTTTCTCTTGACCTGTATATGTTTCAATGATATAATTCAAGGTTGCATCAGGAATCACAAGGTCTTCTTCCTTGAAGGATATATTCTCTCGAATGTGTCTGCTCAAATAACGTGTTGCAATCACATTCTTCTGTGCAGTGGTATATCCCGTCGTTTTGATAATATTCATTCGGTCACCAAGGATGGGGTTGACTTTATCGCGATGGTTGTAACTAAATACAAGTGTCGCTCGACTCAAGTCCAAATCAATACCCGAGAAGTAATTGTCCTTAAAATGCTTGTTTTGTGTTGAGTCAGTCAAATGGGTCAAGATGCCAATAATTTCTTCCCCTTTAGGCGTATCACTGACCTTGTCCAATTCATCGAAATAAATGACCGGATTCATACACTTGCTTCGCATCAAGATGTCTGCGATTTGTCCCCACACACTTCCTTCGTAAGTAATCAAATGGCCATCCAGCAAACTACTGTCTTGAGCACCACCAAGTGACACAAATGCAAATGGACGCTGTAGGATTTTACTGATGCCTTCTTTTACCAAGGTGGTTTTTCCGGTCCCCATAGGCCCTTCAATGGCGATGACGGTACCCGCTCCATTTGGGTTCGAAATCAGCTGACCAATGTACTGCAAAATCTGCATCTTGGCATCGTTTAGTCCATAGGTACATTCATCTAGACATCGTTTGGCATGCTCCATGAAGTCGTGACATTTTTCGGTACCATCTGCAATGGATACGGGCAGATTATGATACACGCCAAAGGGGATCCGCATAAATCCGTCCATCCACGCTTTGTTTTTCCCTGCTTCACCATCCGTTCCTTGATTGATTTGTGCGAGTTTTTGTAACGCAAGAATCTTATATTCGGATGGAATGGAGGATTCCAAGAGTTGAATGCGGTTGGGTTTTTGTTGTTTGTTAAGGTCCCGGAGCGTTGTGAGCGTCTGTAAGATGGTGCGTTGGGACTCCACTTCCATTGCCGCAAAATATTTGCAGTCACTTGCTGGTTTATTGGTTAACAGTTTACTGAATTTGGATTCGTTGGCGGCCCGTTCTTTGGCAAGGACCTCTTTTTTTTTCTTTTCAAGTTGATGCTTCATCGTTTCTTGGGTTTTTAAATACGTTTTGTAAATGGGGAGTTCTTTGTATTCTTCGCCTAATCCTTCTGCAAGCGTCTGGAGTTTGGCCAAGAATGCATCGTTCTTTTCATGGTCAATCACTTCCAAACTTTCCTCAGATTCAGCATCCGAATCTACGGTAAAGGTAATGTTCACATTGACGGTTTCTTCTGCCGATTCTGATTCAGTTGATTCTGATTCAGTTGATTCTGATTCAGTCTCATAATCTGAATCATCTGTTTCATATTCCTCTGATCCTGAATCCGAATCAGATGCTTCGGCGACCTTTTTCGCCATATACTTAGATGGGAAGATTTCATTCAGAAGCGTCTTGAATTTTTTGTCGCGGAGATTGTACGAATGAGGCATTCGATGGATACATCTATTCTCTTATTCTGTTCATATCAATTTTTTAAATAAAATCGAAATAAACGAGCAACAATCATCCTAGAAAACACAATATGGATTCAGAATGCATTGTTTGTTACGAGAAAATGACGAATTGGAACATGAATACGATGAGTTGTTCACATTCGATTTGTCTGGAATGTTCGGACAAGATACAGTCTACCTGTATGCGTATTACGATGCCTCCAGTGTCGTTTAGTGGAGGTTATACAGTAAAGTACCACGTAAACGGATATAAGATGACGCGTGTCAGTCACTTCATCTTACAAGGATATAAAAACACAATGAAGTGTCCATACTGTCGTCAATGTGGACCCACATTATACGATTTTGATGAAATTCGATTTTCCAGTCCTTTGTTCACTACGGAGTGGAACATTCTTGAACGCAAATTATACCAATCTAAACTCCAATCCTTCACAATGAGCAGGGATGGCAACACTTTTGCATTTAAACTATCCAAGAACTCTTTACACGTCATGTGGTCCGAAAGCAATACATATGCGTATACACTACCACTTGTTGCATACAAACTGTCCAAGGACAGGTCCTCCATGCTCATCGGGTGGACGGAGTTCAACAAGAGAGAAATACGTCGAAGAGAAATCAATAGACGGTCGAAACCAAGTACAAAATCAAGTACGTGTATCGATAGGTAGTTGATCAGGCTATTTTTTATGTATTAGTTGCGGCGTGGATATCGAATAAACAGGTACGCGGTATTTTGCTTTCCACCAATCGCTGGTATGAATTTGAAATAAATTAATATACCAATAGGTATGAGCAAATCCAGAATCATTGGAGCCGGGTGCGCTGGAAGTACCCTTTATCATTCCAACGTCAATTTAAACACTGCGGGTGGGACAAAAAAACAAGGACTACCCTATAGTCTAAGCGATCCAATTATTAATCATCGAGTTATCAAAATCAAAGCGTACGGCGTGAATCGGAATATGATTTTCACCATCAATCAAGTGGGTGGGATTGGTCACACTGCTACGGTAACACGTGGTGGATTGCGTCCAAAAGCGCCGTTTGTATTTCATATTAATGAATAAAATCGATTTAACAAATAATACTGAACTATAGTAAGAAATGATTCAAGAATCAACCATTCTAGGCGTCCAATTTGGGCTTTTCTCGCCAGAGGAGATTCGCAAGAGCTCTGTGGCAGAAATCACTAGTAAAGAAACCTATGTCAACAACAAAGCAGTGGTTGGGGGTTTATTTGATACGAGGATGGGTACACTCGACCCTGGAATCATCTGTCCTACTGACGGTCTCGATTATATCCAATGTCCTGGTTACTTTGGACACATTGAACTCGCCAAACCGGTATTTTACATTCAATATTTAGGAACCATTGAACGTATTGCGAAATGTATCTGCATCAAGTGCAGTAAGTTATTGATTGATAAGACCAAATACAGGTCCCTCTTGCTACTTTCCGCTGATAAACGATGGGGACAGGTTCAAACCCTTTGTACGAAAATTTCCCGGTGTGGGGAATCCAGTGTAACGGGGTGTGGCTGTCTCCAACCCTCCAAATACAAACAAGATGGATTTGCAACGATTGTTGCAGAATGGAAAGCAGACGAACCCCTTTCCTTGAAGATTACCCCAGAAATGTTTATTAAGATATTCAGGCGAATTTCAGATGAAGATATTGCCTTTATGGGATTTAGTCCAGTATGGTCTCGTCCGGAATGGATGATCTGTCAAGTCCTCGCCGTTCCACCACCTTCGGTGCGTCCCTCGGTGAAATATGATTCTTCCCAACGCAGTGAGGATGACCTTACCTATATCTTACTGCAAATCATCAAAGCAAACAAAACCTTGAAGGAAAAGATTGCAGCGGAAGCAGCCCCGAATAGTATCGATGACTATCACAGTTATTTGCAATTCTTTGTAGCGACGTTGATTGACAATAAGATTCCAAACGCAAAACCTGCCGCGCAACGGTCAGGGCGTGCCTTCAAATCGATTAAGGATCGACTGAATGGAAAAACGGGACGAGTACGCGGCAATTTAATGGGAAAACGTGTAGACTTTAGTGCACGTTCCGTCATTACACCAGACCCCAACCTATCCATCCGTGAACTCGGTGTCCCT
>Ga0214919_10001174_pt1 | contig 43764 bp, 38 predicted proteins | sample LL1503_MetaG_FD_177994 | JGI IMG/M metagenome (GOLD analysis project Ga0214919, IMG submission 177994) | Freshwater microbial communities from Lake Lanier, Atlanta, Georgia, United States - LL-1503 | ecosystem: Environmental > Aquatic > Freshwater > Lake | place: USA: Georgia | collected... | reverse complement strand
TGCTAAAACAAAAATGGCCCGAAATTGATAAAGCACTTGCTGCTGTTGACGAAATCACAATTGCTGTGCAGGTAAACGGTAAATTAAGAGGCTCCTTTATGACAGCACCCAATACGCCTCAGCAAGTCATAGAAGAGAAAGCTTTATCTTTGCCGCACGTTATTACCATTCTTGAAGGTCAAAAACCCAAACGTGTCATCGTGATACCCAATAGGATTGTCAATGTGGTTATCTAAGTTTTTATTAGCTATTGGCTTGATCGGTATAACAGGATGCGGGTTTGAACCTCTTCATCAACAAAAGGATACGTCTAATGCTTCCCTACCCTTTTTTCTAAAGATAACAGGCAATAATGATGACGCCTATACAACCTACCGTTTTAAGCAGGAATTATTAACATTGCTATCAAAGTTAAAGCTGCCGCCAACTCAGAAAATTGAGATTAGAATTCAGGTAGGAGAAAACTACGGCGACATAGGTTACGGAGCTGATGCATCCGTATTGCGTTCTCAAGGAAGGCTTGCCGTATCGATTCAAATGTACGATTCAGATGAGAAACCTTTTTACGAAAACAAACTTGATATGGTCAGTTCTTACACCATCAATGAATCAGAAGAATTTTCAAACCTGAATGCAAAAAATGCAGCCAGAGACCGTTTAATTATAATCTTGGCCGCGGACGTTGCTCGTGAAATTTCAATGGTTATTAGAAAATTGAATGATAATCCCGATATCTATAAAACGACCTTTTTCAAACCAAGAAAAATTGACGAATCGAGTCTTTTTCCCAAAAAAAATCTTGACACAAAAGACAACAATCCATAAATTAGCACTCAGCAACTGAGAGTGCTATTATATAAAAAATCCGAAGAAATTAAGTTAAGGGAGTGAATCATGAATTTTAGACCGTTGCATGATCGTGTACTTGTTAAACGTACTGACGCAGAAGAAAAAACCGTTAGTGGAATTATTATCCCAGACACAGCTAAAGAAAAGCCAATGGAAGGCGAAGTTATGGCTGTTGGAAGTGGGATTCGTAATGAATCTGGTTCAATTACCCCGCTTGATGTAAAAGCAGGTGACCGTGTTCTTTTTGGAAAGTGGTCAGGAACTGAAATCCGCGTTGATGGTCAAGATTACCTTGTTATGAAGGAATCCGATATTATGGGCATCATTCAGAAAAAAGCTGCCTAATAAACGCTCTATTGTAATTAATTTTTGAAAGGAATAAGAAATGGCTGCGAAAGAAGTTCGTTTTTCAACCGATGCTCGTGAGAAAATGCTGCGCGGTGTTGATATTTTAGCTGATGCTGTAAAAGTAACATTAGGTCCAAAGGGCCGTAATGTTGTCATCGACAAATCATTTGGTGCTCCGCGCATCACAAAAGACGGCGTGACTGTTGCAAAAGAAATTGAACTTACAGATAAGTTCGAAAACATGGGCGCTCAGATGCTTCGTGAAGTTGCAACAAAGACCTCTGACCTTGCAGGTGACGGTACAACAACAGCAACTGTATTGGCTCAAGCGATTGTTCGCGAAGGCGTAAAAGCTGTTGCAGCTGGCATGAATCCTATGGATTTAAAGCGCGGTATTGATATGGCTGTCGAAGTTGTTGTTGCTGATTTGAAAAAACGCTCCAAGACAATTTCAACAAACGCAGAAATTGCTCAAGTTGGTACAATTTCAGCTAACGGCGAGAAAGAAATTGGAGAAATGCTTGCAACTGCTGTTGAAAAAGTTGGTAAAGAAGGTGTTATCACTATTGAAGAAGCAAAATCACTTCAAACAGAATTAGACGTTGTTGAAGGTATGCAATTTGATCGTGGTTATATTTCACCATACTTTGTAACCAATTCAGAGAAAATGATTTGTGAACTTGATAACCCTTATATCTTGATTTATGAGAAAAAGGTTTCTGGTTTACAAGCAATGCTTCCTGTTTTAGAGGCTGTTGTTCAATCCGGCCGCCCATTGTTAATCATCGCAGAAGACGTTGAAGGCGAAGCACTTGCGACACTGGTTGTTAACAAACTTCGTGGTGGATTGAAAGTTGCTGCTGTTAAGGCTCCTGGTTTTGGTGATCGCCGCAAAGCAATGCTTGAAGACATCGCAATCCTCACAGGCGGTCAGCTTATTTCTGAAGATCTTGGCATTAAGCTTGAAAATATCGATCTTTCAATGCTTGGAACAGCTAAAAAAGTTTCAATCACAAAAGACGATACGACAGTTGTTGATGGCGCAGGAAAAGAAAATGACATCAAAGCTCGTTGCAATCAAATCAGAGCTCAAGTTGAAGAAACAACTTCTGACTATGACCGTGAAAAACTTCAAGAACGCTTAGCAAAATTGAGCGGCGGTGTTGCTGTTATCCGTGTTGGCGGAGCAACAGAGATCGAAGTTAAAGAACGTAAAGATCGTGTTGAAGACGCAATGCATGCAACCCGTGCAGCAATCCAAGAAGGTATTGTACCAGGTGGCGGTGTGGCTCTTGTTCGCGCTCTTAAAACTTTGGACAACTTAAAGCCAGCAAATGGAGACCAAGAAGTTGGTATCCGCATCATTCGTCATGCGTTAACAGCTCCTTGTCGTCAGATTGCTCTAAATGCAGGTGCTGATGGTTCCATTGTGGTTGGTAAAGTTGCCGAAAGTACTGATGAGAACTTTGGATATGACGCTCAAACTGGTACATATGGCGACATGATTAAAAACGGTATCATCGACCCAACGAAAGTTGTTCGTACAGCACTTCAAGATGCTGCATCCATTGCTAGCCTCTTGATTACAACTGAGGCTATGGTTGCAGAAAAACCAGAACAAAAAACAAACGCTATGCCAAATCCTGGTATGGGCGCTGGTATGGATTACTAAATCCAACTAGCGAAAGTTATGTTTAAAAAGGGCGGAAGTATTTCTCGCCCTTTTTTTAATTGAAAATTAACAATTTAATGTTATATTCTGATTTATGAGTATTAATAAAATAATAGACTGGTTTTTAAAATGAAATCTTTAATAAGCATTTTTGCGGCCACAATCCTTGTATTTTTTTCATTTGAGTCAAATGCTGCCAATCAAACACTTACAAGAGAAGAAGCTCTTCTCTTCACCAAACAATTTATTGATGATGGCAAAGCCCTTGCAAAGCAACATACTGATTTAACAAGAGAACCAAGTCCTGAGCTTAAAAAGAAATTTCATGATTTCTTGGTAACAAAAATTGCAAATGGTACTGCAAGAAGCATATTAGGAAGAGTAATATTAAGTGCAGTAGCGGATCAAGAAAACTACATCAAAAACTTTATTTCTCAGTTCGTAGGCTATGAAGTTAAGTTTTATGGTAGTCCTGAAAAAATGAAAGTTTTCCAAGAGGCCGGCTATGATGAAAAAACTGCAAAAGTGGAACTTTCTCCTGATCAAAGAATGGCAAAAGTAGAAATTTCATTTTTCTATGACGGTAAAACAGCAGCTGTTCAGTTTTATATTATTAAAGAAAACGGTGCTTTAAAGTTAGATGATTTAGGTCTTGAAGGAATCAGCCAAAAAAGCAATCAAACGAGTGAGATCAGAGCGTTTTATTCTGCCCCGGATAAGGGTGATGGTAAACCTCAAACGTTTCTTACATGGTTTACAAATACAGTCAATGCATATTTAAACAGATAAGTAGATCGTCTGTGGAGGGAATAATGAAACTATTTACCAAAGCAACGATTTTCGTGTTGTTGTTAGCCGCATCTTTTCAAGCAGCTAACGCAGCTGATGCTGCAAAAGACCAAAGAGACGGTACGGCTCTCTTGAATGGCATTTATGATGTCATTGATGCTGGAAAGTTAGATATGTTGGCTGAGATCCCTTCGATTACAGGAATTCTTGCTGGCAGACCCTTTAACAGCACAACCCTAAGGTCTGTGGACAGCGCTACACTGGTACCTGCTCTTATTAATGCGTTTATTTACAATAATGAGAGAACCAAAGAATTTAAAAGAGGAATTCGTGAACTTCAAGCAATGGTTGTAGCAAGAGCAACGCCGGTCTTGGCAGCTCCCCCTTGTGCTGGTGGACGTTGTCCAGCCGCTCCTCGTTAAAAAACTAAAAAACCTCGTATAGTTTTTAGATCATTTCTTTTGTTTCTCAAGTGAGAAGAAAAAGGGAGATGTCAAAAGTTTCTGGAATTGGTGAAGACACCATCTATCGTTGGTTGAGGCGTCATAAAACTTGGACTTTGGCCTCTAAGAAACGAACAAAATTTCCGCACAAGATAAGCCCTGATAAGCTACTTTTCTACGTTGAATAAAATCCCGATCACACTCTCAAAGAAACAAAGACTGCCTTAGGATTAAGCGCGTCTAATGTTTGGGAATGGTTGAGGAAGCTGAATGTGACTCGAAAAAAAGACCACAACACTCTGTACACGCGAATTCGGGATTAAAAATGGAAAGGACCGTGCAAAAACACAATGTCTTGCTATGATATAACCATGGATCCTTATGTGGTCGGGGCCACAGAAAAATTGTATTTTTTTACTAAATACATGCCAGTTTTCCTATGGCAGATGAAGCGCGACCATAGCCATCTGTGGGTTTATTCGTTTTTAATATCTCAAACTCGGTCTATACGGAACGTTGTCCGAAGAAACGAGCTGAGTTTGAAAAGAAACTAGAGGGGATCGGGGATCGATCCAGCGACGATTGCATTTATTGACGAAACTAGAATTGATAATCGCCTTTTTCGTGAATATGCCAGAGCATCCCGTGGCAAGAAGATAGTAGACTGATACCCCTGAAGGGAAAAGAGAGAACGTTACAGTATGATTGAAGACTTTTTAAATAAGAAGTTTAAGCAGCCTTACTTTTCAAGGGTTCCTCAGACTTGATCGTAGAGTCCACTAGGCGAATCAGCCTCGGATGAACCCCGTTGAGCGGGGCCAAAGTGTCCATTTATATTGTTCTTATTTATATTCTTTCGTTTTCCTAATGCCGAATTAATGGCCAGAATTCTTATAAAAATCCTTTCCTTTAATTTGCTCCTGCCAAATGATCTTGAGTATAGGTATCTTTTAAGAACCTAAGTAAGAACCAACTTAGAATTAAACAGGCAGGTACCGCAAGAATTGAGATTTGGTAACAAGCATGTGAATAAACTCTAAACCCATTTGATGATAGCTGACCATCCCAAACCACATCTAAAAGCAGGCCTAATATCGGCTGAAAAAGAACGCCGCTCATCATTACAAGGCCATTCGTAAACGCAATGGTTGTCCCACTTACCTCGTCCGTACTGTGGTCCTTAGCACAAGTAAAACATAACACCTGGCCGCCAATTGCCAAACCTGCCAGGAATAATAAAATAAACATCATAGGCAAGCTAAGATGTTCACTAAATGCAATTGCAATAAACAAAAGCCCTGCTAGTAGGGCAGAAACTCTCATAACCTTTACATAGCTCTTAAAATAATCTGTTGCCCAAGCAGCAACCGGACTCCCCAAGGCCATTCCAATGGTCAACATAATGCTCGCTGTTGAGGCAATTTCATTACTAACATTATAGCTAGTCATTAAAAAAGGAACTGCCCACAATTCAGTAAAAGCTGAAATTGGCAAGTACATGAAACCACCGACAATACCGGCCAGCCAAATCTGCTTGTTTTGTACGATGATTTTAAGGCTTGCTTTTATACTTAAAGATTTGCTGACCTTATCTTGTTTCTTTTTATTAACATTAGCCGGTTTATCCTTAATTCCAAGCCATGAAATAAGGATAACGGGAATTCCTGCTAAAGCCGTAGTAAACACAGCTTGACGCCATCCCATTGAATTGACCATCATTGCCATAGGGCGTCCACCAAAAGTCGCCCCTAACGTCCCCATCATATTTGTTAATCCAGCAATTACCGCAAACTGAGCAGGCTTAAACCAAACTCCTGTGATTTTCAAGCAGCTAATAAAGGCACAAGCTGATCCTGCGCCTATTAAAAATCTTCCTATCTGGGCTATGGCTAAACTCTGACTTTCTGCAAACAAAAAAGTCCCCAGAACGCACAAAAAAGCGGAAAAAGTTATAATCTTACGGGGTCCTAATTTATCAACAAAAAGGCCACATGGGATCTGCAAAATTACATATGCGTAATAATAAAAAGAAGTTAGGACCCCAAGAGCCATAGCATTTACTTGAAAATCTTGGATTAGTTCATGAGTCATAACGCTTGGTGAAACACGTAACACCATTTCGTAAAGGTAGAAAATTCCCGCAATCCCCCATACAAGCCAGGATTGGAAAGTGGAAGTTTTCGTGTTCATCCTCCTTTCGGTTGGTACCATTGATTCAGACAAACTCACTGTGTCTTCAGAGGAAACAGTACTCATCACATACCTTCTCAATTTACAAAAGCCCAAAGTGCTTTAAATTTTAAAATAACAAATGGTCCAACTGATACCTAGTTAGTATCAGCTTCAACATGGTTATAGGTCTCACGCACATATTGAACAATAACCCAACTCACCAAAAGCGCAACAGATACAGCTGAGAAAGCTACTTTATATGTCGTTAGATCATAAATTGGTGCACCTTCTGCAGACATCTTTCCATCCCAGGCCAAATCTAACAGCATCCCAAGTAAAGGTTGAAAAATAACACCACTTACCATTACCAAACAGTTGGTAAATCCAATTGTTGTCCCACTGATATAATCCGGGTTAATTTCTTTGGCTGCTGCAAAGTAGAGAATCTGCCCACCTGAAATCATCCCCCCTAAAAATAGCAGAGGAAACATAAGAGTTAGAGGAATATTCGGAATATAGAAAACAACTAAAAAAGTCAAGAATGTGCCCAAAGCAGACCATGACATAATTTTAACGCGGCTTTTACATTTATTTGATAACCATGGTCCAATCAAAGTTCCAAGAGCCATCCCCAAAAAAACCATAATGCTCGCTGTTGAAGCAAGCTCATTATTGATATTATAAAGCTGCATCAAGAATGGGACTCCCCATAACTCAGCAAAAGCCGACAAGGGAAGATACATCATGCATCCATAAAGACCAATCAGCCAATTTTGTGGATTTGCAGCCACAATTTTCAATCCTTCTAATAGGGATGCATTCGCATGTTCAGCGCCCTTTTGATTTCTTTTGAGCGTATTGGGGTGATCTCGAATAATCATCCACGCTGCAATCGCTATACAAGAGCCAACAACAGCCCCCACCAACATAGAAGAACGCCAACCAATCGTGTTCACCAGCATCGCACATGGACGTCCACCAAAAGTTCCACCCAACGTTCCCATCATCATGGTCATTCCGGCAATTCCAGCAAATTTACTGCTATCAAACCACTCTGCACCAATCTTGGCACAACTTAAATAAGCACAAGCAGAGCCTGCTCCCATCAAAAAACGACCAATTTGAGCCGTTAAAAGCGTATCACTTTGAGCAAAATATATACTACCAATCACACATAAGACGGCAGAAAGAGTAATAACTTTTCTTGGACCAAATCTATCGACAATCACCCCGCAAGGAACTTGCAATGCCACGTAAGAAAAGTAATAAAACGATACTAATACACCAAGAGCTGTAGAGGTTACCCCATAGTCCAACATTAAATCACTTATCATTACGCTTGGAGAAACACGTAAGATATACTCATAAAGATAAAAGGCCCACGCACAGCTCAGAATTGTCCACGCTTTTAGAGACCCTCGTCGATTACTTAACTGATCTTCAGTGCCAATAGTTTCGTAACTGACTATTGATTCCACTTCGATTGATCTCATTATGGGGTGTTCTCCTATAGCTTTAAAGTTTATAAACTAATTATTACTTTTTTAGGGTTGTTCTTAAGAGCTAAGTTCGTTAACTTCTACTTAAGTAACTGTACCATAAATTTCAAGCACTTTCATAATCAAAAATTACTAAGCGTGTTTTTTTATATATTTTACGAAATATAATTTCAAAAAATTGAGGATTTTAATCTGGAAACTATAAAATACATCTTTTTTTTAACTTTGATCTTAACAGTTGCCAGCTTGGCATTTGGTCTATTCATCTATTTCAAAGGTGAAGGCTCCCATAAAAAATATGCAAATGCTGCTATGCGATGGAGAGTTATGTTCCAGGCCTTTGCGCTTATTTTATTTTTTATATTATTATCACTAAAAAGGTAGAAATATGGTTCTCTTATCTAGAATTTACACAAAAAGTGGAGATAAAGGCAAAACTGCTCTTGGCGACGGAGAGCGCATTTTTAAAGACCATCATCGAATAGAAGCAATCGGAGAAGTTGACGAAGCGAATACTTTTATTGGCTGGGCCCTACAATTTTGCACAGGGGAAGAAAAAGTGCTTCTTCAGAAAATACAAAATAACCTTTTTGACCTTGGAGCTGATTTGTGTGTCAAAGATAATGAAAACACAATCAATAAACTTCGAGTCACCAAAGAACAGGTGATTTTTTTAGAAACAATGATTGATGGATATAATCAATCCCTTCCCCACCTAACCTCTTTTGTTTTACCAGGTGGAACAGAATTAGCAACAGCTCTTCATTTAGCCAGGACAGTTGTGCGTCGTGCTGAAAGACGTGTTGTCACACTTTCCCAAAAAGACGACATCAACCCAGAAATCATTAAATATCTCAACAGACTCTCAGATTTATTATTCGTCCTGGCCCGTTTTTCAAATCATCAATCCCCCAAAGTAGGTGACGTATTATGGGTGCCAGGCACAAACCAGTAACATCTGGTCTTAATATTGGGATTATTGGGGCTGGACAAATGGGTAAAGGCATCACCCTCACATGCCTTTTGTCAGGCTATACAGTCAATCTTTATGATAATAACAAGGCTGCTCTCAGCAAATGTGCCGAAAAGATCAAAGCATCTTTAGAAAAATTTCTTAATCAGGGAAAAATCACTGAAAAACATTTTCAAAAAGCTTTGATCTCACTTTGGACGCACACTTCTTTTGCTTTTCTTAATCAAATGGATATCGTCATCGAAGCTGTGCCCGAAGACTACTTGATAAAAGAGGTTTTATTTAAAGAAATAAACCCTTTTTTAAAAGAGAATACAATTCTTTCAAGCAACACCTCATCGCTATCAATTAATATATTAGCAAAAACCATTCCTTTTGCCGAACGGTTTGTCGGTTTACATTTTATGAATCCTGCGGAACTCATGCCACTTGTTGAGATTATTCCATGCATGCAGACCTCAAAAGCTACATTAGAAAAAATCCAGCTCTTTGTACAAACTCTTGGAAAAGAATGCGTTTACAGCAAGGATAGACCGGGGTTTGTTATTAATCGCCTCCTGATTCTTTTAATAAATGAAGCCATTTTCCTTTTAACAGAAGAAATAGCAACGGCGAGCGATATTGACAAAGCGATGAAATTAGGAGCAAACTTTCCAATGGGACCTTTAGCCTTGGCTGATATGATAGGCCTTGATACATGCCTTGCTATTTTAGAGACCTTGGAAAGAGAATTGGATAGCATTAAATACAGACCCTGCCCTCTTTTAAAAGAGTATGTAAAGCAAGGAAAACTCGGGAAAAAATCAAAGCATGGTTTCTATCAATATTCTTAATAAAATTCACGCCTGATAGAAAAAAATAAAAAAATGTAGCAAAAAAATCCATTTATGGTTACAGTATATAAATCAGACTTAAGCTTGTAAAAAATAGTTAAGTTTGAAAAACCTCCTTATATTATAAAAAAACTGTAAACGTTAAAGTAATAATGTCTTACAAGGGACTTAACTGAAACAAAGTATGTTACAAAAAAAACCGAGACCCAAAATTAATGGACGCAACAAAAGTTCAATGCCATTAAGTCACGCCCCGCATAAAGAAGGAAACTACGGTAGTTTCGATTCTCAAGAAAACAGACAAGATAGACCTCGTCATAATACCCATAGGGGCAATCATCAGCAAATGTTTGATAAGTATATGAATCTTGCCAGAGATTCGTTAACCGCAGGAGACCGTGTTGCTGCTGAGTTTAATTATCAGCATGCTGATCATTTTCTTAGACTTATGAATGAACGCAATCAAGATCGTGAATTTAAGCCTACCAACAACAGGCCTCAACATAGACACAACAATAGAGTTAATGCTGACCAGACTCAATCTTTTGAAAAAGAAAATGCTGAAAATGCTGGAGAAGACGAATCTGCAAAAATTCCAGCCCCTGAGCCGGAACCCTCAGATACGATAGAAGCATCATCTGTTCCAGCTTGAATCTATCTAGAAAAGAAGAACCCCATAGAGGCTATTCTTTTCTAAATATCTATCGACAGCAGACAGAGTAAGGGTTATAAGTTCTGATGAGGGTTCACTAATCTTTTACCCTTTGAAAATTCCTAAATAACTTAACATAAAACAAACTGTAAAAAGGATGGCAAGTTATGAATTTAGAAAGATATACCAAGCGTACTCAAGGCATGTTACAAAACGCACAGATGTTAGCCATTCGCGAAGGCCATCAGCAATTTAATCCACTTCATCTTTTAAAAGTTTTACTTGATGACCCAGAGGGCCTTATCTCTCAAATAATCCAAAAAGCCAATCCGAATAGTTCAAAGCTTTTAAGTTTGGTTCATCAGGAGCTTTCAAAGCTTCCAAAAGTATCCGGCGGCGCTGTAGGTCAAGTCTATCTTAGCCCTGACATGGCAAAAGTCTTTGAAATTGCTGAAAAAATAGCTGATAAGGCAGGAGATAAGTTTGTTAGTGTTGATACGTTTTTACTGGCTCTGGTCCAGGTACAACCAACACGTCCTATAATGGAAGCTTCTGGTCTTAATTCTCATAATTTAAATGAATCTATCGAACTTCTTCGAAAGGGACGTAAAGTTGACTCTGCTAGTGCAGAAGAAGGATATGATGCTTTAAATCGCTATGCCCGTGACCTAACACAAAGTGCACGTCTTGGGAAAATTGACCCAGTGATCGGCCGAGATGAAGAAATAAGACGCACAATCCAGGTTCTTTCTAGAAGAACAAAAAATAATCCCGTCTTAATTGGCGAACCTGGCGTTGGCAAAACAGCTATTGTCGAAGGCCTTGCACAGCGCATTATCAAAGGGGATGTACCTGAGAATTTAAAAGATATGCGCCTGATGTCTTTAGATCTGGGGGCTTTGCTTGCCGGAGCTAAATTCCGCGGAGAGTTTGAAGAACGTCTAAAAGCCGTCCTTTCCGAAATCACTCACGCCCAAGGCGAAATTATTTTATTCATTGACGAACTTCACACTCTTGTAGGAGCTGGAAAAAGCGATGGAGCCATGGATGCATCCAATATGCTAAAACCTGCCCTTGCTCGGGGAGAACTTCATTGTATAGGCGCCACCACCTTAGATGAATACCGTCAACATATTGAAAAGGACCCTGCCCTAGCACGAAGATTTCAACCTGTTATGGTTGATGAACCGACTGTTGAAGATTCAATTTCAATCCTTAGAGGCCTTAAAGAAAAATATGAACTTCACCACGGTATCCGCATTAGCGACAGTGCAATTGTTGCAGCCTGCACTTACTCTCATCGTTATATCAGTGATCGTTTTCTGCCCGATAAAGCTATTGATTTAATGGATGAAGCTGCCAGCCGCCTGAGGATGATTGTTGATTCAAAACCAGAAGAATTGGATGAACTTGATCGCCGCATTATTCAGTTAAAAATCGAAAAGGCCGCTCTTAAAAAGGAAACAGACCAGGCATCCAAAGACAGACTGAACAAATTGGAAAGAGAACTTTCTGAACTAGAAGAAAATGCTGCGACTTTAAATGCTGTATGGCAAAAAGAAAAAGGCGCTTTAGATGAAGATCGCAAGATTAAAGGTCAGCTCGATAGTGCAAGATCAGAGTTAGAACGAGCCCAAAGAAGAGGTGACTTAACCCATGCCGGAGAAATTATGTACGGCATTATCCCAGAACTTGAAAAGAAACTCAAAGAACTGAATGAAAAAACCTCTTCAAAAAACATAAAAGAAGAAGTCACCGAAGCCGATATCGCTCTTATTGTGTCACGCTGGACCGGCATTCCTATTGAAAAAATGTTAACGGGTGAACGGGAAAAGCTATTGAGTATGGAGGAACACCTTCGTCAACGCGTTGTCGGTCAAGAAGATGCCATCAAAGCCATCAGCAATGCCGTCAGAAGGTCACGTGCTGGCATTCAAGACCCCAATCGTCCTATGGGATCGTTTCTTTTTCTAGGGCCAACCGGCGTTGGAAAAACAGAACTCACCAAAGCTTTGGCTGATTTTCTGTTTGATGATTCCTCTAACATGATCCGCATTGATATGTCGGAATATATGGAAAAACATTCTGTCTCAAGGCTTATTGGCGCGCCTCCTGGCTATGTGGGTTACGAACAAGGCGGCGAGCTCACCGAAGCTGTGCGAAGAAAACCCTATTCTGTCATCTTATTTGACGAAGTTGAAAAGGCCCACACCGATGTTTTCAATATCTTGCTACAAGTTTTAGATGATGGACGTTTAACCGATAGCCAAGGGCATAACGTTAACTTTAAAAATACGATTATTGTCCTCACTTCAAACTTAGGCTCAGAAGCATTAAGTGTTAATGAGTCTAGCGGTGATATTCCACCCAAGGTGCGCGACCAAGTGATGCAAGTGGTAAGGCAAACCTTTAGGCCGGAATTTTTAAATCGTTTGGATGATATTATTATCTTTAACCGTCTGCACCGCGACGATATGAAAACCATTGTTAGGATTCAGCTTAAAACCCTTGAAAAACGGCTTGCTGATAGAAAGATTACTCTTCATTTTGAAGAAGATGCTTTACAATGGTTAGCCGAAGCTGGGTACGATCCTGTCTATGGCGCAAGGCCTTTGAAAAGAGTCATTCAACGTCAAGTCCAAGACCCCTTGTCGCTTAAAATTCTATCAGGGGATGTAACTGACGGTTCAAAAGTTGTCGTGACTGTTGGCTCTGATGGGTTGGAGTTGAATGGGTGAAATACCGAATTAACGCGAATCGGGATTAGAAAGGGAAAGAACCGTGCAAAAACACAATGTATTTCTATGATATAACTATCGATTCTCGTGTCAAACACGAGGAAAACTTATTTTTTTCTAAATACATACCAGTTTTCCTATGGCAAGCGAATCCCAACCATGGAATCCATCTAGGAATTGATTCGTTTTTAATCCTGAATTTGCCGTTATTAGGTGTCTATTCCCCAAAGTTCTTGGCGAGCATTAGAGGATATTTCCTCGCTCTAAACGGATTTCCTTGCCCTTATCTCTCGTTCCATCTCGGCTTGTTTTTGGAAGTAGATATTACGAATCGTAACGTATGGATCAAGTGAATTTCTCTCAATATCATTAAGCGCATCAATAAGTTTGGAACGACGATTAACAACATCAAGCCCATACAACGCATAGAGTAAATAGACTTGTTGGCCGTACCTGTTGCCCTGACGATGCTTGTTGTGAGCAATATAGTAAAGCGGGTTTAGGTACCAGTCAGCTATCATTCCATAAGTTCCACGGAATGAAGAAGGCCCTACAAATGGCACCATCAGATATGGTCCTGTTTCTACTCCCCATGTTGCTAATGTCTGGTTAAATGTTGCAGGTTTTGAAGGAATCCCAACTTCCTTTGCCACATCAACCAAACCAAAAATACCAAAGGTAGTATTGATTAAAAAACGAGCAATTGTCTCTAAGGTTTTTTCCCCTTCCCCTTGTAAAGTGTAATTAATTACTCCCAAAGGTGCAGAAAGATTATCTAGAAAATTGGTGACACCTTCTTTGACAGGGTGTGGAAACACAGTGTCATAACCAATTGCGATTGGCTTTAAAAGAATTCCATCCAGAACGCGGTTGAAATTAAAAAATGCCCTGTTCATCGGTTCTAATGGGTCTGGCTCGGCTAAAACCTGATCATCATCAAAGCTTTTAGCCCACCACGCATCAGAACTCAAATCGTGAGAAGCAACGTTTTCAATGCCAGTCGTTGGAATCCCAGGAGAAGAAATATCAAGTGCAAAAGCAACTGATCCTAAAGCCAGAAATGCATAAAAAAATAATGACTTAATCAAAATAAACGCCGATCATGAAATGTACTTGACCGAAATTCTATCAAAAACAGAAGAGAGCAGCAAAGGAAACTATTAAATTTTATTCATAAGTCAATTTTAAGAAAAAAAAATAAAGCCCGACTCTCTCAAGTAGGGCTTTAAAGATAAGACCTTAAGTTGGCTTAAATGGCTACTAAGCTGTATTTTCTGTTAAGCGCTTCGCATGAATTGTCATAGGTGGCTTTTGATAATCGACAACATCTTTGTTGATTATCACTTCTTCCACACCTTCATAAGAAGGAAGTTCATACATTGTCTCAAGCAAGATTTGCTCCATAATTGACCTTAAGCCGCGCGCACCAGTCCTTCTAGAAAGAGCTTTTTTAGCAATAGACGCCAAAGCATCATCGTTAAGGGTAAGCTTCACGTTTTCCATTTCAAACAAACGCTTATACTGTTTCACCAAAGCATTCTTAGGCTTTGTCAAAATGTCAATAAGGGCAGGTTCGTCTAGATCACCAAGCGTTGCAATTACGGGCAGCCTTCCAATGAATTCAGGAATCAAACCAAACCTTAATAGATCTTCTGGCTCAACCTCGCGCAGCACTTCCCCTGTTGGTCTTTCATCAGGGGCCCGCACTTCTGCACCAAAACCAATTCCAGCTCCTTTTCCACGAGCTGAGATAATTTTTTCTAAACCAGAAAAAGCGCCGCCACAAATAAACAATATATTGGTTGTATCTACCTGCAAAAATTCTTGTTGAGGATGCTTACGCCCACCTTGTGGAGGTACTGATGCAACTGTTCCTTCCATAATTTTCAAAAGCGCTTGTTGAACACCTTCACCAGAGACATCTCTGGTAATAGAAGGATTATCTGATTTGCGGGAGATTTTATCAACCTCGTCAATATAGACAATCCCTCTTTGAGCACGTTCAACATTATAATCGGCAGCTTGTAAAAGCTTTAGAATAATGTTTTCAACGTCTTCACCAACATAACCAGCCTCGGTCAAAGTGGTAGCATCCGCCATAGTGAAAGGTACATCAATAATACGGGCTAGAGTCTGCGCTAAAAGTGTTTTGCCACTTCCTGTTGGACCTATTAAAAGAATATTGGACTTAGCGATTTCAATATCGGCTCCCTTAGCGCCATGCGACAACCGTTTGTAGTGGTTGTGTACTGCAACTGAAAGAACCTTTTTCGCATGCTTTTGACCTATGACATAATCATCAAGGAACCCCATAATATCGTGTGGAGTTGGCACACCATCTTGCAAAGCTAGACGCGAGGAATGGTTCTCTTCACGAATAATATCCGTACAAAGTTCCACACATTCGTCACATATAAAGACCGTTGGTCCTGCAATGAGCTTGCGTACTTCATGTTGACTTTTTCCGCAAAATGAACAATAAAGTGTATTTTTTGCGTCGTTACCGGCACTTTTACTCATATAAAAATCTCACTTTTCTTTTTTGAACAATTCTAGATTTAGCAGTTTTTAAAATTAACTTAAAATAATTTCTGAAAACTGCTTAAACCCATGTTGCTCCTCATCTGGTTGTACTTTAACTATGAAGCGAAAGTGTCAATAAATAGTTAATTCTAGCTCCCTTTAACATCAGGCGCTGTAATTAACGCAGCAGGACGGTTTACAACAACTTCGTCAATCAAACCAAAGGCTTTTGCTTCTTCAGCTGACATAAAGCGATCGCGCTCCATAGCTTCTTCAATAACACTTAAGGGCTGGCCCGTTCTTTCTACATAAATATCATTTAATCTTGCACGTGTTTTTATGATTTCTCGCGCTTGTATTTCGATATCTGTGGCCTGCCCTTGAGCTCCACCATGGGGTTGATGAACCATAACACGAGCATTTGTAAGGCAGAATCTTTTGCCCTTTGTACCCGCTGTCAATAATAAAGACCCAAATGAACAAGCCTGCCCTAGGCATAAAGTTGCAACATCAGGACGAATATAATTCATTGTATCAAAAATTGACATACCCGCTGTAACAGAACCACCTGGAGAATTAATATACATAGCAATATCTTTGTTTGGGTTTTCAGATTCCAAAAAAAGGAGCTGAGCACAAATAAGAGACGCCATCTCATCAAAAATTGGGCCTGTTACAAAAATAATCCGCTCTTTTAAAAGACGCGAATAAATATCATAAGCTCTCTCTCCGCGGCTTGTTTGCTCAACAACCATGGGAACAAGATTCGCCTGAATATCATAAGATCTAGAGGAGGACAGAGAAAAACTATTCATTGTCATGCTGCTTTACTTTCTGATTTCTTTTTAGGTTTTGCGGTTTTCGCTTGGGTTTTAGAAGATTCATTCTTATCAGTCGATTCTTCTTCTCCATAACCGGGAAGAACACCTTTTAATTTTTCAGCCAGTTGTTTCGTTGTGACTTTGGTTTCATTCAAAGTTGCCTCTGTCAAAATGAAGTCAACAACCAAATCTTCAAGAATAGGAGAAGTGACCTGCTCAATCATCTGCGGATGATCTCGGTAGAATTTTATGACTTCTTTCTCTTGTCCGGGATAACGCATCGCTTCTCGGAAAATTGCATTACGAGCCATTTCAGGAGTCACACGAATTGTGTGAGCCTTTGCAATCTCTGCAATCACAAGCCCCAAACGAACTCTACGAGACGCAATTGATTCATATTCTTTTTTAAGTTCATCATCCGGTCTATCATCATCTTCTTCAAAACTACCATCAGCTTTGGCCTGAGAAATTTCATCTTGGAGACGAGCCCAAATACTATCAAACTCTTTCTGAACCATTGATTTTGGTAGCTCAAAATCATAGATATCCGCCATTGCATCAAGCACATGCCTTTTGTGATAAAGCTTTGTAAGGTTCAAACTATCTTTTTGCAAACTATCTTTAATCTTTGCGCGTAAATCTTCTAAACCTTCGCACCCCATCTCTTTTGCAAAAGCCTCATTGATTTCTGTTTTTTCAGGTACTGAAACTTCGACAATTTTTGCTTCAAAGTTGACAGTCTTTCCTGCCAACGTCTTATCAGCATAATCAGCCTCAAAAGCATGATCAACCGTAATTGTTTCATGCTTTTTATGACCGCTTAACTTGTCCTCAATAAAATTTAAACCAACTTCGTTTTTGCCAACGACAATTGTAATTCCCTTGCCGCTAAAGGACTTAACTTGTTTCTTGTTATCAGTACAATCGAGGTCGATTTTAACCTGATCACCTTCTTTAATTTTATGGCTATCGGCAGCTACATTGAATTTAACATGACGTTCAGACAGGTTTTTTAAAGCATCTTCAACCTCTTTTTCGCTTATTTCAACGACAAGGCGATCCACTTTAATATCTTTAAAATCTTTAAGCTTAATTTCCGGAAAAGCTTCCATCGAGACAGAAAAACTAAAATCTTTTCCAACTTCATATTGATTAATATTCTCATATGTCGGTTGAACTGCCAGACGAAGACTATTGTCCTTTATAATTTTCTGAGTCGCTTCTTTTATAAGGCTCTCTAAAACATCCTGTTCAGCCTGAAGAGAATAACGCTGCTCTACTATGTTAAAAGGAACTTTTCCTGGACGAAAACCATCAATCCGAATGTGTTTTGCTTTTTCTGCTAACCAAGCTGAAATTTTCTCTGCTATCGTCCCGTAAGGGATAGTTACGCTGAAATCCTTAGTTAACCCAGTTGATTTTTTTTCTTCGATATTCATCCTAATTACTACCTTAGCATCATATTTATGGTGCGGGCGAAGGGACTTGAACCCCCACGACTTTCGTCACCAGAACCTAAATCTGGCGTGTCTGCCAATTTCACCACGCCCGCATAGCGCCTTGAAACGTCTTTTTCAAAACAATGTCTTTAACAAATAACAAATCCATCCGATCAGATCAAGCTTATACTGACGCTTTGAACGAAGAACCTTTATTCATAAATTTTAGCTTTAATGACACAGCATAGCGCATTAATTCCACCAAAAGCTGAAAAATTTAGAAATTAATCACATAAGTTTAATAAAAATTTAATAAAATTTGATGGGATAAAATTCTCTTTGACGCAAATTATTTCTTTTGCGGATGATTAATATGTAAGAGAAACATATTAGAGATGAAAAAAAAGCATATCGATAAGAGTAGGAATCGAGAATGAAACAAAACCGCCCCTGGACAGAACAAGAATTAAAGCAAGTAGAAACTGAATACCTAAAAGGAGAAAAAATTAAGGCAATAGCTTATAGATTGGAAAGGAGCACGAGCTCTCTTAACAAAATCCTTAGTCGTTATGGCATTAGAAACTTAAAAACTCAAATTGCAATGAAAAAGGGCTACGTAGAATGGGACCCAAGAGCCAATTACTGTGAAGCAAAACTCCCTCCTATTATCGAATATCAATCTCTCAAGCCTAGAAAATGTTCTTTAGAGAATCAACTCTCTTGCCCCCCTAAAGAGTTAAAAAAAATTAAAAAATCTAAAGGGGATAATCCTTGGGTCTCATTACGTGACGTAGTGGACTATATCAAAAGCAAAGGGATACGTATCGAAGCCTTACGTTTAAGTGAAAACGAAATTTCTACTACTTATGATGGAGCCACCTTCTTTCTAGATCACAAACCCAGCAGCCCTTTAAAGGTTGTTCTTTTTGCCAATAAACTTCGCCTTGAAGAAGGAAAACAAACCTTTTTGACAGAGGAAGTCACATGGTAAATCTTTTTCCTTCATTTAAAACCAAACGAGGTCGTCCTTCGCATACGAGAGAAAAGCTAGATAGAGGTACGCCTGAACTTCAGAAAAAGAGAAGAGCCATTCTTCTCTCTTTTCCGAATCAAATACCTTCACCTAAAACTCGTAATATTCAACAAAAAATACAGGGAGGATGTTTATTGCACCGTCTGTTTGCCCAAGGAATATTAACGGAAAAGCATCTGAAAATTGGAATTTCCCTTAGAAAAATCTACAATAAAGCTTTTCGTAGCATGGGAATACAAACGCACCTAAAAAGCATTAACGGAAATCTTGGTCAACTCAAAGGGCGCAATCTTGAAATTTTTGAATCTCACCTTATAGAAAAAAGATGGAAAATGATTGCAAATTTTCTGTCTAGCTTAAAGTATTCTCAGAAAATATGTTCAAATACTCTCAATCTAATACTTCATGATGAACAGAATGAAATATTCCATTCCGAGAAATTAATGCAAATTTCAATAAAAATGATTAAATCAACTCTGGACGAGATAGAAAAAATGATCAATAAGTGAAACTGAAATTTTACTTACAGAAAATTGTTATGGAAAAAGCAAAAGAAATAAAACGAAAAGGGGGACGAACTCTAAAAGATGTTCCGGAAGAAATACGGCAGCAACTTAATCAAGGTCTTTTAGAGACAGCCAATCTGATGGAAGGACTTTCCGTTGATTTTCCCCTCCTTTTAAAAAACACTTTAAATCACTCTCTTTCCAGCGATGTCCAAGATTCTTTAAGAAATTTGGGTATCACCAAAAAAATGGAAACAATGGCTCTCTATTTAGTGAAAAAAGGCGTTTCTTTTGAAGATATTGGTACCCATCCCTCTGACACGCTTAGGGGATGGGCTGCTTATATGATCGCTTATTCCCCAAATTCAAACATAGAAGAAAAATTAAAAGCAATTGAACCCCTTGCCGATGACAATCATTTTGGTGTACGCGAATGGGCATGGCTTGCACTCAGGCCTTATTGCGCTGAAATGCCCGAAAGGATGATCAAACTTTTAGTGCCCTGGGCAAAACGAACAGATAATTTCAGGCGATTCGCAAGCGAAATAACTCGCCCTAGAGGAGTGTGGTGCGCCCATATCCAACAATTAAAAGATAATCCCGCCCTTGCCTTGCCAATTTTATCAAATTTAAAAGCAGATCCCTCTAGATATGTACAAAATTCGGTGGCAAACTGGTTGAATGATTCTGCAAAATCGAAACCACAGTGGGTAAAAGATTTGTGCAAAGAATGGCAACAAAGTAACATTCCAGAGACACTTTATATTTGCAAAAGAGGACTTAGGAATTGCTAAAATTAGATATCAAGGAGCCTTACAAATAAAATGAAGTTTTGGACAGTTGACGCATTTAGTCATGAAATTTTCCGTGGCAATCCAGCTGGAGTTTGCATTATTGAGCAATTTCCAGAAGAAGACCTCATGCAAAAAATTGCTGCTGAGATTAATTTATCAGAGACAGCTTTCGTAATACCAAAACAACACGGTCATTATGACATTAGGTGGTTTACGCCTGTAATTGAGGTAAATCTTTGTGGACATGCCACCCTTGCAGCTGCGCATATTTTATGGAATGACCATGGCATAGCAAAAGAGTTTGAAAAAATTTACTTTGACTCTCATAGTGGCATTCTTGCAGCTCAAAATAACAAAGATTCGATCACTCTTGATTTTCCAGCGTATGGCGCTGAGTTGATGAGTATGCCGGATGGATTATCAGAGGCTTTGGGAATTTCCCCTATTGCGGTTAGCAAAGCGCATGATGACTATATTGTCGAACTCCACAGCACAAAAGCAGTCAAAAAATTAACTCCGGATATTTCTAAACTTAAGGAAGTAAATTGCCGTGGAATTATTGTAACAGCATGCGGAAATGAAGGAGACGAATATGATTTTGTGTCTCGCTTCTTTGCCCCTCGCGTTGGGGTGGATGAAGACCCTGTCACGGGCTCTGCTCATTGTAAACTTGCCCCTTATTGGGCTGAAAGGCTTGGTAAAAATGAATTCTTAGCCTATCAAGCCTCAAAACGGGGCGGTGTTTTAAAAATCCGTTATGAATACGAACGCACCTTCTTAACAGGAGAAGCTGTTACAGCCTTTGCTGGAAAATTTCTAAATATTAACGTACGGAATCAAAAAATATAAGAGATGTAAATTGTCTTCGGAAAGAAAGTGTTAACCATTTATGTAGTAAAAATAATTTACACACACCTTAATATAGGTTCATTAAACTTAAATGGAACATCTAGAAATAATTCAACAGAAAAATGCTTTATATTTAAATAATATGCTCCCTTTATGCGCCCAGTATGATGGCTTTGTAGTCGATTTATGGGGTGTCATTCACAACGGAAGAGAGCTTTTTCACGGTGTAAAAGACTGTTTGACTTATCTTCATGAACAAAACAAAACTGTTGTGTTTTTAACGAACTCTCCACGTCGTAGCCATAATATCGTTAATTTACTCAGCTCCATGGGCATAGAAAAAGACCTATACAAGACTATTTTTTCATCAGGAGACCTACTTTATAAAGATCTTTTATCATGCTCAGAAGAAACTTTAAAGAATCAGCAACCCAGATGTCTTTGTATTGATGAGTTAAATGATCACAGTTTTTTTGAAAAATTAAACATTGAACTTGTAGAAAGCATTCATAAAGCTGATTTTCTACTTATTACCAACATTAGCGGGCCGATAGCAGAAGCTAGGCATTATCAGACAATGTTAAAAATGGCCGCAAAAAGAGAACTTCCTCTTATTTGTGCCAATGCCGATAAAACAGTTTTCGTAAACGGTCATGAGCATGTAAGACCTGGCCTTTTAGCTGAATGGTATCAATCCTATGGAGGACGTTCTTATGTTTACGGAAAACCAGACAAACGAATGTTTACAGAAGCTTTAAAAAAATTTCCCCATATACCCGCTGATAAAATCATAATGGTCGGTGACAATTTTGATACTGATATTAAAGGCGCTTTGAATGCCGGGTTAGACTCTGCAGTCGTTATTAGTGAAATGACAGGATCATTTTATGATTCTGAAACACACACTTTAACCTTAGAGAAATTGACTCCTTTGATTAAAGCTCATCCAGATCAATCTATTTATTGCATTCCAGGGTTTGCAGTCTAAGAATTATTAGTATTTAACTCAGTGCGCAAGTTTTTACTTGTTTCCTTTGGTTTTCCTGCAACTTAATCGCAGGATCCATTTGAATCAAAGAATGGACCCTTTTTGGTCGGGACTAAGACATAAAGTTCTAACTTGCACACCGTTTTATTTATTAAAAAGGTAGTGTTTCAGACAAACGTCCGCCTATTCGGACAGGATGTATAGAAACTGCAAGCCCAGTTTTATCATCTGTTTCAACATAAACACCACACAATGTTGCCTCTCCTTGGGCGGGCGTCATCCGCTCAAGAGGCGGCATTTTACGAACAAATTTAAATATTGGCGTTTCTTTTGCCATTCCCACAACTGAATTATAATCACCACACATCCCGGCATCTGATTGATAGGCTGTACCACCATCCAAGATCATTGCATCAGATGTTGGAACATGAGTATGAGTTCCCACTACAAGACTAACTCGGCCATCGCAAAAATGCCCCATTGCCATTTTTTCAGATGTAGCCTCGCCATGAAAATCGACCACAATCGCCGACACACTTGATCCTAAAACAAACTTTTTCAAAAGAGCATCAATACTTGAAAAGGGATCCTCACTAGCATCCATAAACAAACGAGCAATTGCATTTATGACTAATACAGTTTGTCCTTTTGCAGTGCTATGAACAAAAAATCCTTGCCCGGGACTGGAAGAAAGAAAATTTATTGGTCGCAGTAAATTTTTATCCTGATCAATATAACGAATAGTCTCGCGTTGATCCCAAATATGATTTCCAGTTGTGATCACATCAACGCCCGCTTTGTAAAAATCCTTACAAATAGAAGCATTAATACCAAAACCATTAGCGGCATTTTCTCCATTCACAATAACGCAATCAAGGCTTAAACGTTCGCGTAATTTAGGAATATTCTGCAGGACAACTTCTCTACCGCTTCTGCCAACCACATCACCACAGAATAAGAGGCGCATATATTTTTTAGCCTTTTTAAATTATAAAAATTAATTATAAGATTTAACAGGTCCCATTCCCTTTTACGAGTTTTTTTATAGGCCCCCTTAAACCGCGCCCAAGAATCTAGTCACCACCTCTAAATCTTCTTTTGTGTCTACGCTGTGAGGGATTTCACCAACAATACCAACATCAATTCGCATACCATCTTCAATAGCACGAAGTTGCTCTAATTTCTCTGTTTGCTCCAAAAAAGAAGGCTTTAATGAAACATATCGCTCTAACGATGACACTCGGTAAGCGTAAATACCTATGTGATGAAAGTATTCTGTTGCCCCATAAGGGATAGGTGATCTTGAAAAATACAGAGCCCTTCCAATGCTAGGCTTAACAAAAGTTAAAGCTACTTTTACCACATTTGGATTTTCTATTTGGATTGGATCTGAAATGGGAACAGCCAAGGTTCCGATATCAACTTTAGAGTTTTGAAGTGGCTCTAAAACTGCTCTTAAGGATTCCTTTGAAATTGTTGGTAAATCACCTTGCAAGTTTATAATGATTGCATCTTTGGATATATCCGATCGACTTTGAACCACTTCATGAATACGATCAGTACCATTTGGATGATTAGGATTCGTTAAAATAGCTTTTCCACCAGCTTGCGTAATAACATCCGCAATCTCTGGTCCACAACAAGCAACAATAACTTCGCCTATATCTGCAGCCATAGCTTGCTCCCATACCCTAAGGATCATTGGTTTTCCTCTAATTTCTGCAAGCGGCTTATTCGGCAAACGGGTTGATGCCAAACGTGCAGGAATAATAATTATTGGTCTGGGCATTTAAGGTCCTTGAATCAAAATCTATACTAAAAGAAATCTAAGAACATTTTTCTTTTCATACAAGGTTTTTGTTCTCTACACTTTCCTATGTTTACAAAATAAGCAAAATTAAAAACAGTTTAAGAATTTCATAATTGTTGACAGAAAATATTAAGAATGGTATAGACAACCTGCTGTTGCGTATAATAAAAAGCAATAATGCAACAGCATAAGCGTCCCTTTTTTAATTTCTGGTTTTTAAATTTTTATGGATACTCATATTCCGGTCCTTCTTCGAGAAGTGGTTGAGACCTTAAGTCCAAAAGATGGTGGCATTTATATCGACGCAACTTTTGGTGGTGGTGGGTATACGCGTGCGTTACTTGAGGCAAAAAATTGCAAAGTCATTGGTATCGACCGCGATCCAGACGCAGCGATACGCGCAAAATCTTTTAAAAATGAGTTTAAAGATCGATTCGAATTCATCTCTGGAGTGTTTAGTGAATTAGACACTCTTTTGCCTCAAAATCAGACTTATGATGGCATTGTTTTTGATTTTGGTGTGTCTTCTTTTCAATTAGATCAAGCAGAACGTGGCTTTTCTTTTCGCTTTGATGGGCCTCTTGATATGCGCATGTCAAAGGACCAAGGAGGCCCAACAGCCGCAGAAATCCTTAACACATATCCTGAAAATCAACTTTCTGAGATTATTTATGTATACGGAGAGGAGAAAAAAGCACGAATTATCGCCAAGACAATTGTCGAACAAAGGAAGACAAAATTTCTAGAAACAACTCAAGAGTTCGCAAAACTTGTTCGTTCAATTGTAAAACGTCATGATGGCATCGATCCTGCTACACTAACGTTTCAAGCCTTGCGTATTTTTGTAAATAATGAGTTAATAGAAATAGATACCTCATTAAAGAAAACGTTTAATTTATTGTCTGTGGGTGGAAAAGTGATCACTGTCACCTTTCATTCTTTGGAAGATAGGCTGGTAAAAAATTGGATGCGAACAAACGCGTTTGCGTGCACTCGTCAGGGATATGCCTTAAAAACTTTGTTCTCAAAACCCTTAGCTCCCAGTCTACAGGAAATAAAAGCAAATCCCCGCTCAAGATCTGCAAAAATGAGAGCAGCTACTCTCGTTCCTTTAAATGAAAAAGGAACTCCTCCATGATACGCCGTTCTACGTTAATTGTTGGTGGATTATCAATAGTCATTGGGCTTGCCTTGTTTAAGACAAAATACGCTGTTATGGCTTTAGAACAGCAACATAAACAAATAAAGAAAAGCATTCAAGAAACCAATGAAGCGCTTCATGTGCTCAGAGCAGAATGGGCACATCTTAATGACCCAAGCCGTTTACAAGTTCTTGCTCAAAAATATCTTGATATTGCTCCCATTGGCAGCACTCAATATGTCTCCTTTGAAGATGTTGCCAGCAAAGATGGCGGATACGATCGTAAAGCCTTAGAGGATTTAATTGCTCAGGCAGCGGCAGATCCTAAACCTTTTTCACCAGACGTGGATTAGGGGGGATGAAATGAAACATTTTATAAAACGCCCCTTTCTTAGTGTTGCAAAACACCTCAGTCTTTGGCATCAGGTTGTTCATCAACGATCTCTGTTAGAAATGGCACGTCAACGCGTCTTTGTTGCCGGCAGTTTGGTAGCCGTTGCCTATCTTTTGATATGTGGTCGTTTAGTTGATGTAATGGTTTTGCGCTCGTCTAAAAACGTTTCTCATGCAATTTCAGAGCAAATTACCACTTTGCGCAGAGCTGACATCATTGATAGAAATGGTGAAATTTTGGCAACCCATTTAGTTACCGCATCGATCTATGCAAACCCAAAGGTTATCTTGAACGCAAAAGAAGCTGCTGAAAAGCTAGCAAAAGTCCTTCCTGAAGTGGGATTCGAAGTTCTTTATCAGCGTTTAAGCTCTGCTAAAGGGTTTGTGTGGCTTGCGCGTCATCTACCTCCAAAACTTCAGCAAGCTATTAATCAAATGGGGATTCCAGGAGTTTATTTACAAAAGGATCATAGGCGCGTTTATCCTTATGGAAAATTAGCATCTCACGTCCTTGGTTATTGTGGCATTGATAGCAACGGCCTTGCCGGCGTTGAAAAGCATTTTGATGCCCAGCTTCAAAAATCCAATGAACCGCTTCAATTGTCCATAGATGTCAGAGTGCAGCATGTTGTTTATGATGAAATGTCAAAAGCAATTACTGAATTTGGCGCCATAGGCGGAAATGCTATGGTGATGGATCTGCAATCTGGTGAATTGATTTCTATGGTTTCTTTCCCTGGATTCGATCCCAATCAACCCACTCAAGGCGCTCAAGATGCCACCTTTAACAGAAATACTTTGGGGGTATTTGAACCTGGTTCTACTTTTAAAATCTTAAATACGGCTATTGCTCTTGAAGCTGGTACAGCAACGTTAAATAGCCGTTATGATGCTACTCACCCTATATCCATTGGAAGATTTACAATAACTGACTTTAGAGGAAAAAATAGAGTCTTAAGTTTTGCAGAATCTTTTATTTATTCATCAAACATTGCAGCCATTAAGATTTCGCAAGAGTTTGGCATCGCCACTCAAAAAGCTTACCTAAAGAAATTTGGTATATTCAAAGCTGCCACTTTAGAAATTCCTGAACTTGGCCATCCTTTAATCCCCACCACATGGAGAGAGCCTACCTCTATGACTGTTTCTTATGGTTATGGTATTTCTGTAACGCCGCTTCAACTAATTTCAACAATTGGTGGTATTATTAATAATGGTATATTGCCTCAACCGACTCTTTTACACAAAGATGTTCGTCAACGAGAAGAGGTCATTAAAGCAAACAAAGCGAAAGAACCCATTGTTTCGGAAAAGACTTCGAGAATCATTCGTGATCTGATGCGCATCATTGTTAGAGAGGGTCCATCAAAAAAAGCAAACGTTGACGGGTACCAAGTTATCGGTAAAACAGGGACTGCTTATAAAATTCAAGGGAAAAGCTATGCAACAGGTAAAGCAAGAACGACTTTCTTTGTCGGCGCCTTCCCTCACAAATCCCCTAGATATATCGTCTTACTTCTGCTAGATGACCCAAAACCAACAAAAAACACGTATGGTTTTGCAGCGGCTGGTTGGAACGCAGCACCAACAGCCGGAAAGATAATAGAAAGAATGGCCCCCATATTAGGTTTACATGCGACTGAAGAAGATAGTGAGAGTAGCCAAGCACCCAAAGGATGGGTTAATGTGAGTCATGTAACTTCAACGCATGAGTCTGTGAATGGATCTGAATAAGCTTCTTAAGGAAGCCGGCGTAAAAACCTCTCTCTATCTCTCCCCGTCTCTCATCAATAAAATCTCTTGTGATTCTCGAGATGTTGAGTCTAACGATCTTTTCGTCTCGGTTCATGGTCCAAACTCTTTTATTTATGCACAAAGTGCTCTTGAAAAAGGTGCCAAAGTTTTTATAAGTAACCAAGAAACATGCGAACACTTTGAAAGATCATTTCCGGACGTTACCTTCATCCCTGTTTCCAATCCCAGATTAACATTCACAAAGCTTGTCCAAGTTATTTATCCAGGGCAACCTCAAACAATCATTGCCGTAACGGGAACCAATGGGAAAAGCTCGGTTGTTAATATGCTACGTCAACTTTGGGAATTTACTGGCATTCCTGCAGCAAGTCTTGGAACACTCGGGCTTACTTTAAGTTCAAATGCACAATTTAACCAAAATAAAATTATTCCCAATTTAACAAGCTTGGGGCCTGTTGATTTTCATCAAACACTACAATCATTAAAAGAAAATCATATTGATCATATTGCCGTAGAGGCATCCAGTCACGGCCTTGATCAATACCGTATTCATGGGGCCCGCCTAAGCGCTGCTGCCTTTACTAATTTGACTCAAGATCATTTAGAATATCACAAAACACTGGAGAATTATTTTAATGCCAAGACAAAACTTTTCAGTGAGGTCTTGCCAAACGGAAACTCTGCCATTATCAATGCAGATTCGCCCTATTTTCAAAAGCTAGTTGAGATTTGCAGAAAAAAGAATCATATGGTTATTTCGTATAGCCTAATGCAAAAAGCAAATTTTTTTGCTAAAAATATTCAGCAAAATCATCACGCAATTCAGTTTGATTTGATTGTTTATAATGAAATCTTTCCAAAACAAACCGTTAATCTTGCAGGAATTTTCCAGCTTGAGAATCTTTTGTGTGCTCTTGCTCTTGCACATGCTACAGGAATCCCTATATCTTCAATGATCCCCTCTCTGCCTCTTTTAAAAAGTGCAAAAGGGAGAATGGAATATGTAGCCTCGAAAAACGGTGCTCCAGTTTTTGTTGATTATGCACATACCCCGGACGCTTTGGAATGTGTCCTCAAAAATCTCCGCCCTCACGTTAAAGGAAACTTATGGGTTGTTTTTGGATGTGGAGGGAACCGGGATACAGGCAAACGGCCACAAATGGGTAAAATTGCCCAAGATCTAGCGGATAAGATTATTGTGACTGACGATAATCCCCGCCTTGAAGATCCTGCCTCTATAAGGTCTGAGATCCTAAAGGCCTGCCCAAAAGCTAAAGAAATTGGAAATCGTGCAGAAGCCATCGCAGTTGCAATTGCAGGATTAAGTAAGGATGATATATTGTTAATAGCGGGCAAAGGTCACGAAAGTGGGCAAACAGTCGGAACTGTTACTTATCCCTTCAGTGATCAAGATGAAGTTTTAAAACATTTGTAGGAGTAACAAATGGCAGCATGGAAAGCAGACGATATCGCAAAGGTATTAGGACTTATAACAACAGGTTCCGGTTTTTGTGCAACAGGGATTTCTATTGATACGCGAACTTTAAAACCAGGGGAGCTTTACGTTGCCATAAAAGGTGACTCCTTAGACGGTCATGACTTTGTAAAGGATGCATTTGCTAAAGGAGCTTCAGGGGTTGTTGTTAGCAAATTCTCAGGTGATTTAACAGGAAAAACCTATTTTTTAGTTGATGATACTCTAAAAGCCCTTAATTATTTTGGCGCTTACGCACGCGCTAAAACGGCAGCAAAGATTGTTGGCATTACAGGAAGCGTTGGAAAAACAACCACGAAAGAATGGCTTGCCCACGTTCTAGCTGCTTTTGGAAAAACAACCTTTTCAAAAGAAAGTTATAACAATCATTGGGGAGTTCCTTTAAGTCTAATTGCACTTGAAAATGATACGGAATTTGGGGTATTCGAGGTCGGTATGAATAAACCCGGCGAAATTGAACCTCTGTCAAGATTAGTAGAACCTGGTGTTGCTGTTATTACAACAATCGCCGAAAGTCATATTGGCCACTTTGAGTCTCTTGAACAAATTGCAGCTGAGAAAGCCGAAATTTTTAGCGGATTAAAAACAGGTGGACCTGTAATTCTTAATGCTGATAACTCTCAATTCTCTCTACTCAAGGAAATAGCAAAGTCTAAAGGAATTACAAACATTATCGGTGTTGGAAAAACCAAAGGAGTTGATATTCAACTGATCGAATACAAAGAAAACGCCTTTGAATACACATCTTCAATTACCGCAGAAATAAAAGGGGGAAAAATTCAATACCAGCTTCCTTTAATTGGCGAGCACTATGCTTTTACAAGTTTGGTGGTATTAGCTTGTGTGAATGAACTTGGTCTTTCCTTAGAAAAAGCAGCAAAGACCCTGCTCACCATAAAGCCCATAAGAGGTCGTGGGTTGAAACAAAAAATAACTCTTTTAAATGGAATTTCGATAACCCTAATCGACGACGCATACAATGCAAACCCAGCATCTATGAAAGCAGGCTTAAATGTTCTTGCTTCTTTGACTCCAAAAGGAAAGAAAATCGCTATATTAGGCGAAATGCTTGAACTAGGTGTAAAAACCCCCGAGTATCACCGAGATTTAGTGGACGCAGTCAAAAAATCAGGTATTAATCTTGTTTTTGGGACAGGGGCTGGTATGCAGCATCTTTTTGATGTTATTCCAAAAACTCTTCAGGGACGTTTTGAGCCAAAAGCAGAAGCCTTAATTCCTTATATCCTTCCTCACCTTCAAGATGGAGACATTGTGTTTGTCAAAGGCTCAAAAGGCAGTAAAGTGAGCCGCATAGTCGATTACTTTCTTGTCGAACAAACAACCGTAGCTGCATAATATTTTATGTTATATCAACTTCTGTACCCTCTAGCCGAGCAACATTCCCTCTTTAACCTTTTTCGTTACATCACGTTTCGAACAGGAGGAGCCATTTTAACGGCTCTTATTATCAGCTTTTTGTGCGGAAAACCTGTCATCCGCTGGTTAAAAAGCAAACAGGGAGAAGGTCAACCCATCCGCACTGATGGCCCTGAAAGTCACATTTTAACAAAAAAAGGCACCCCTACCATGGGGGGTTGCCTGATTCTCTTGGCCATTGGCCTTAGCACTGTCCTTTGGTCTGACTTAACAAATCCTTTTATTTGGATAACGCTTTTTGTGACTTTTGGCTTTGGCGGCCTTGGCGCCTATGATGATTTTTTAAAATTAACTAAGCGAAGTCATAAAGGGCTTTCCGGTCGATTCAAATTGATATGGCAAATCACTCTTTCTTTTATTGCAGTTTACTTCATCACTCATTTCACTGCTGAAAAAATGTGTTGCAGTGTAACATTTCCGTTCTTCAAAGACTTTCTCCTCAATCTTGGGTATGGTTACTTTATATGGGCAATTCTTGTTATCGTCGGCTCTTCTAATGCTGTTAATCTAACAGACGGACTCGATGGACTTGCCATTGTGCCTGTCATGATCGCTGCAACTTGCTTTTGCCTGATCAGTTATGTTGTTGGTAACAGCATTTTCGCAAACTACTTGCAACTCCACCACGTTACTAACACTGGTGAGCTTTGTATTTTTCTTGGCTCTCTCGTTGGGGCAGGCCTTGGGTTTTTATGGTTTAATGCGCCTCCCGCTAAAGTTTTCATGGGCGATACAGGATCACTTGCTGCAGGTGGGGCGCTTGGAACCGTTGCCGTTATTACCAAACATGAAATTGTTTTGGCCATCGTTGGTGGACTTTTTGTCATCGAAGCTGTATCTGTTATTCTGCAAGTAGGATATTTTAAACTTACCGGAAAACGAATTTTCTTAATGGCCCCAATTCATCATCATTTTGAAAAGAAAGGTTGGGCAGAACCTACAGTTGTGATTCGTTTTTGGATTATTGCATCGATCCTTGCACTCATTGGTTTGTCCACTTTAAAGTTGAGATAAAATTTTTATGACCTTTGTCAATCAAACCTTTTTGATTTTAGGAATGGCTCGCTCTGGTCAAGCAACAGCTGGGTGGCTTAAGAAAAAAGGAGCTACTGTCTTTACATTTGATGATAACGTGCTTAGAAATCAAGCGAATGGCGGAGTAAAAAATATAAATGAAATTCCTTGGGATTCTCTTACCTCAGTCATTCAAAGTCCAGGTGTTTCTTTTTCATTTCCAAAACCTCATCCATTCACAGAAAAAGCCATAGCCCACAATATTCCCATTCTCTGCGATATCAATTTATTGAGCATTAGCGAACGTCAGTCTAAGTTTATTGGCATTACAGGAACAAACGGCAAATCAACAACAACAGCGCTTATTGGGCATATTCTTAACCAAAACAAAAGAAACGCATCTGTTGGCGGCAATATTGGCATCCCTGCCCTTTCTCTTGAAAAAGCTGGCACATACGTTTTAGAGCTTTCTTCTTTTCAGTTAGAGATCTCAAGTTTTCTCAATCTTGATATCAGCGCTTGGCTTAATATATCAGAAGATCACTTGGATAGACACGGTACAATGGAAGCTTATGTAAGAGCAAAAGAAAACATCTTTCAGGGATGCAAAAGTGCCGTCATTAGTATTGATGATCCATTTTCCCTGTCCATATATCAAAAAATTAAGAATAGTCAGCCAACAATTTCTGTTTCCATAAAAACCCAAGCGGATGTATGGGTTTCAAAAGGCATTCTTTATGAAGGTTCAAAAAACATTATGGACCTAAACCCTCTTGTCACTCTCAAAGGCGTTCACAACCATCAAAATGCAGCCGTGGCTTATGCTACAACAAGAGAATATGGTCTCTCTTCTCTGGAAATTACCTCAGCATTAAAGACCTTTCCTGGTCTTGCTCATCGCCTTGAGATCGTTGAAAAAACGGAATCGACTTTGTTCGTTAACGACAGCAAAGCAACGAATGCTGACGCAACAGCTTGTGCCCTTGAAAGTTATAAGGATTATTCAATTTATTGGATTGCAGGTGGTCGTCCAAAAAGCCAAGGAATAAAACCTTTAAAAAAGCATTTTCCTAAAATTAAGCATGCCTTTTTGATCGGAGAAGCTCAAGATGATTTTGCTGAAACCCTAGGCAGAGATGTTTCTTACCTTAAATGTGAAAGTCTTGACAGGGCCTTAAAAGCCGCTGTTGAAAAAATCAATGAGGATAAAAAAGTACCTTCTGTTATTTTATTTTCACCGGCTTGTGCAAGCTTTGATCAGTTTCGTGACTTTGAAGAAAGAGGCGATATATTTAGAAATCTGGCCAGGAGCATAATATGAGTACGCCTACTTTTTCACGAAGAGACACAAGCGTTTTAGGTAGATGGTGGTGGACAATCGATAGATGGAGCTTAAGCGCCATCATTATTATCATGGCAATCGGTATCCTTTTAAGTTTCGCAGCAAGTCCACCTGTAGCAGAAAGACTCAATCTTGGAACATTTTTCTTCGTAAAACGTCATATCATCATGGTTCCGCCTGCTGTTGGTTTGATGATTGTGATCTCTTTATTAAACCCTCAACAGGTCAGAAGGCTCGCTTCTTTTCTCTATCTGGTCGGTGTGATCTTACTTATTTTTACCCTGTCAAGTGGTGCTGAAATTAAAGGAGCTCGTCGATGGATTGTTTTGGCTGGAACGTCCATTCAAGCCTCTGAATTTATAAAACCAGCCTTTGCCATTATGGTCGCTTGGATGTTAGCTGAAAAATATCGTGATTTTCAATTCCCCGGATTACTAATATCATTCATCCTTCTAGTGATACTTGTGGTATTACTTCTTTTGCAACCAGATCTTGGGATGACGCTTGTGGTCATATCAACGTGGATTGGCCAACTTTTTATTGCAGGAATGCCTGTTATTTGGATGGTTATACTAGCAACGATGGCAGTTATTGGATTATGCGGTGCTTACTTATTATTTCCGCACGTGGCTAGACGTATTGATCAGTTCCTAGATCCGACATCAGGGAACCCACAACATGATCTGTATCAGGTTAATCAGTCATTAGAGGCTTTTATGAATGGAGGGTTGTTTGGTAGGGGGCCTGGAGAAGGTGTTATCAAAAAGAACGTTCCAGACGCACATGCGGACTTTGTTTTCTCGGTCGCAGGTGAAGAGTTTGGCCTTATTCTCTGTTTAGCACTTGTTGGACTTTTTGCATTTGTTGTTATCAGATCTTTGTTGAGAGGAATGCAAGAATCAAGTTTATTTACAATTATGGGAACAGCTGGAATTTCTATGCAATTTGGATTACAAGCGTTTATTAATATGGCATCAGCATTACATCTTATCCCAACAAAGGGTATGACTATGCCGTTTATAAGTTATGGAGGATCTTCTTTGGTGGCTTTAGGAATTGCCATGGGAATGCTTTTGGCGCTAACTAGACGTAGACATGGCGTTACGGAGGTGCTCTAAATGCGCCGTACTCACAGACCCGTTTATCTGTTGGCCAGCGGAGGAACAGGTGGTCATTTATTTCCGGCTCTTTCTTTAGGTGAAGAACTTAAATCTCAAGGGAGAAAAGTTTATCTGATTACAGATAATAGGGCAAATAGCCTGAACCAAACTAATTGCTTTGAAGAAGTTTTTGTTCGCCCAATAAAAAGACGTGCTCCTTTGATTGGCAAAATTAGGCTTTATTTTAGTTTATTTTGGCAAACGATCTATTGCTGCTGGCTCTATCGTCGTCTTCGTCCAACAATCGTTATTGGCTTTGGTGGATACCCATCCGTTCCCCCTCTTTTAGCAGCTCAGCTGTCAGGTATCCCTACGATTATCCATGAACAAAATGCCGTTCTAGGTCGCGCTAATCGACTCTTAGCAAAAAGAGCATTTCGCATTGCAACTTCCTTTCCAGTTACAAAAGGAATTTTGACAAAAAACACGACATTTACCGGAAATCCTGTCAGGCGAGATATTCTATTGCTTAAGGATCATCTGTACTCTCCTCCATCCCCAACAGATCCTTTTCATATTCTGGTGATTGGTGGAAGTCAAGGCGCCAAGATTTTTTCAGAGATTATTCCACAGACCTTAATTCATCTGCCTCTTGACCTACAAAGAAGGCTTGTTGTTCACCAACAAGCTCGCTCGGAATATTTAGACAAAACAAAATCTATTTATCGTCAGTCTCTTTTAGACGTTGAAATAAAGCCGTTTTTTAAAAACATGGACGAACTTTATAGTAAAGTGCATTTGGTTATTGCGCGTTCTGGCGCCTCCACTGTTGCTGAGCTTGCTATTGCTGGGTGCCCTGCTATTTTGGTACCTTATGCTGCCTCGATAGAGGGAGATCAGTGGTATAATGCTCAGTTTTTCTCGCAAAATGGTGCAGCTTGGGTTTTCCGTGAACAAGAATTCACCCCAGAATCTTTGTCAAAAATGCTCATCAACTTGATGAATGACCCTCAAAGTCTTCTAAGCGTGGCAAGAGCAATCCGTCAATATGCGCAAGCAAACGCTAGCAAAAATCTTGCGAATACTGTTGCGCAAGTTATCGGAGATTTGCTAACTGTATAATGAAGGTTGTTGTATAATAGATCTTTCAAAGAGTTCAAAAAAACGTCTTTGGGTATCCTAAACATAAAAAATATTTAAAGGGTTTGAGATATATTTCTATAAGAAATTCCTTGAAAAAAAATATTATGTTACAATCTTAAGTTAAGCGATTATTATTTTTCTCTATTATTATTAAGGTTTATTATGCGTATTCCCCCTCAAACGGTTCGCCATCTTCATTTCATTGGTATCGGTGGAATTGGTATGAGTGGTATCGCAGAAGTTTTATATAATTTGGGATACCAGGTTAAGGGCAGTGATGTTGCTGAAAACAACAATACAAATCGTCTTCAAAAAATTGGCATTCCTGTTTCAATAGGCCATAAAGCTGAAAACGTTCATGACGCGCAGGTTGTCATTGTTTCCTCAGCAGTTAAAAACGATAACGTAGAAGTAGTCGCTGCAAGACGTTACGGCATCCCTGTTATTGGGCGCGCTGAAATGTTGGCTGAATTAATGCGCCTTAAGTTTTCAATTGCTATATCCGGAACTCATGGGAAAACAACAACGACTTCTTTGGCTGCGTCTTTGCTTGAAGCGGCGTCAATGGACCCTACGGTTGTCAATGGTGGGATTATTAATGCTTATAACACCAACGCACGTCTTGGTACGGGTGATTGGACAGTCGTTGAAGCCGATGAATCAGACGGAAGTTTCGTTAAGTTGCCGGCAACGATTGCCGTTGTTACCAATATTGACCCCGAGCACATGGAATTTTATGGAGATATTGAAACGCTAAAGCAAGCGTTCCTTAAGTTTATCGGAAATATTCCTTTTTATGGTCTGGCTATTTTATGCGCTGATCATCCAACTGTGATGGAGATTTCGTCTCAAATTACGGATCGCAGAATTACCACCTATGGCTTTAACCAAAATGCGATGATCCGCGCCGTCAACATGCGAATGAGTTCGGATGGAACGACCTTTGACGTTGATATCAATAGACCCCTTTCTCATCAAACTCTTATGCATTCAGAGTTTGCCAAAATAAAAGCTCTTCCTACACGAATAAAGGATCTATTTTTACCAATGGTTGGGAAACACAATGTTCAAAATGCTTTGTCAGCAATTGCAATTGCTCAGGAATTAGGCCTTGGTGAAGACATCATTCGAAAAGCTTTTGTGGGATTTAAAGGAGTTAAACGCCGTTTTACAAAGGTTGGTGTTTCCGGAGGTGTTACGATCATTGATGATTACGCACATCATCCAGTGGAAATCAAAACAGTTCTGGAAGCAGCAAGACAAGCAACTTCAGGTAAAATTATTGCCGTTATGCAACCGCACCGCTATTCACGTCTAAGCTATCTTTTTGATGAATTTGCCGCCTGTTTTAAGGGCTGTGATCAACTGATTATTGCACCAGTATACGGAGCCGGAGAAAATTCTATCGAAGGGGCTACATCTGAAAATCTAGCGAAAACCATTCGCCTTCAAGGAGACGTTCAAAACGTTTTTGAAATTGAAGATGCCAAAGAGCTCCCTTATCTTTTAAGACGCATTGCAAAATCTGGTGACATCGTTTTGTGCCTTGGAGCGGGAAGTATAACCTATTGGGCAGCTTCTCTACCTACACAGCTTGACCCATTATGGCAAGAAGAAGAATCGCAAATACAAGAAGTTGCTGGCTAAATTGGTTAAATGACATTTGAATGTAAAAAACGACTTGTTGATTACCTGCCCCTTGTAGAAGGGCGCTATAGTTTTAATCAAAAAATGTCTCAAACCACTTGGTTCAAAGTCGGTGGCGTTGCAGAGGTTTTTTTTAAACCAGCCCATGCAAGAGATCTAAGCCATTTTTTAAAGAACAAACCATCTGAAATAGATGTTATTTGCATGGGGGCAGGCTCAAATGTTCTTGTGAGAGATCAAGGCATCAAAGGTTGCGTGATTCGTTTAGGGTCCGGATTTTCTGAATTTGAGATTGATGGATCTAATATCATTGTAGGAGCAGGCTGTCTTGATAGAACAGTTGTCATGAGATGCCTTGAAGAAGGAATTTCCGGTCTTGAGTTTTTAGTGGGGGTTCCTGGCACAATTGGCGGTGCTGTGGCTATGAATGCCGGCGCTTATGGATCAGAGGTCAAAGACCTTTTAAGGTGGGTTGAGCTCATGGATGAAAAAGGTAAAATTTATCGTCTGGCCTCTTCTGAGCTTTCTATGGATTATCGTCATGGAAACCTTCCAAAAGGATCCATAGTTTTAAAAGCTGCCTTTCAATGTTACAAAGATAATTCACAAATCATTAAAAAAACCGTTGACGATTTTTTAAAAAAAAGAGAAGACAGCCAACCCATCAGAGGCCGCACAGGGGGAAGCACTTTTAAAAATCCTAAAGGACTTAAGGCTTGGGAATTAATTGATAAGGCTGGATGTAGAGGCCTTCGCATTGGTGATGCTCAGGTTTCTGAAAAACATTGTAACTTTCTGCTTAATCTTGATTCAGCATCAGCAAAAGACCTGGAAAATTTAGGGGAAACGGTACGTAGAAAAGTTGAAGAAACCTCTAACATCCATTTAGAGTGGGAAATCATCCGTTTAGGAATGTAAATACAAGATTAAGTTAAGGAAGTAAGTAGATAGAATGAAATCAAAGAAAATTGCTGTTTTAATGGGTGGATGGTCATCAGAGAGAGAAGTTTCGCTATCTTCAGGAAATGAAGTCGTGGCAGCTTTGAGTGAGCTTGGCTATTCAGTAAAATCGATTGATGTTCAAAGGAATCTGCCAAAACTCTTACAAGAGCTGGAAGAAGTAAAACCTGAAATTGTGTTTAATGCTCTGCATGGCGTAGGTGGTGAAGACGGTGTTATCCAGGGTGTTTTGGAAATGCTTCAGATTCCCTACACTCATTGCGGAGTTACAGCCTCTGCTATTGCTATGAATAAAATTTTATCCAGAAAAATCTTTCAATATATCGGCCTTGCGACTCCCCCTTGGAAATTGATTTCTTTTGACCAGTTGCAAGAAGGTCATCCTATGGAAATGCCTTATGTCATCAAACCCATTGGCGAGGGATCAAGCCGGGGCGTTACTCTTGTTTTCAATGAAACTGACTATCAACAAAGCATTAAGGAGTGGAACTTTGGTGAAGATGTATTAATTGAAAAATTTATTCCAGGCCGAGAAATTCATGTAGCGGTGATTGATGATAAAGCCATTGGAGCCATTGAAATAAAGCCTCTTCAAGGATTTTACGACTATACGGCTAAATATACTCCTGGCAAAGCCGAACATATTATGCCAGCCCCCTTGACGCCTGATGCCTATCAAGAGGTTCTTGAACTAGCTGAAAAGGCACACAAAGCTCTTGGTTGTCACGGGGTTACTCGTTCTGATTTCAGATATGATGATACCACCGATAATCCAAAGTTTTATATTCTTGAACTGAATACACAACCCGGTATGACCCCGTTGTCTTTGGTCCCTGAGATTGCTGCCTATGTGGGCATATCCTTTAAGGATCTTTTGGAAAAAAAGATTAAAGCCGCAAGATGTCACCAATAATCTCACGACGAAAAAAAAATACTGGCCGGACCAATATGCGTCCCAACCGTAGTCGCTGGCAACGAAGAAATATCAAAGGTATTTTTGTAAGTTTTTTTATTGGATTTTGTTTGATTGTTGGTATTATTGGATACCTTTTAGAATATCCTCAAAAAGCATATGCCTATCTTGGACAAAAGACGGTTGTTTTATCCGGTGTATTGGGTCTTAAGATTGATGAGGTTTTTGTAGAAGGACGTCAACATTCCCCGCAAGATGCTGTTCTAAACGCTGTTCAAGCAAAAAGGAATCATCCCATTTTAGCGTATGATCTTGAGATTATTCGAAAGAACCTTGAAAAAATAGATTGGGTAAAATCAGCCACTGTTCAAAGACGCCTTCCCAATTTAATTTACATACAAATGATTGAAAGAAAGCCTATCGCCCTTTGGCATCATCAGCAGAATTTCTTTTTGGTTGATCAAGAAGGAATTGTGATCAGTACGCCCGTCATTTCTTATTTTCGGCATTTACCTGTTGTTGTCGGCACGGATGCTCCGGTTCGTGCTCCTCAGATTTTAGCAACACTTGAAAAATTCCCAAAGGTTCGCGAAAAACTAAGCTCTCTTGTCAGAATTCGTCAACGTCGTTGGGATTTGACCTTAGACAATACGATTCAGGTCAAACTTCCTGAAGACAAGGTCGAAGATGCACTTGCAAGACTGTCACTTTTGATTGAACAAAAAAGAATCAGTAAAGAAGAAACGTCAATGGTTGATCTTCGTATTCCAAAACAAATTATCCTAAGACTTTCTAAAGCAGCCGCTGTTCGTTTGAAAGTTAAAGGAAAAGAGACCTAAACTAATTCTTAATTTTGTTACACATTGAAAAATAAGTTTTTACTTGACGGAAATTCAGCTACTCTTACACTGAGCTGAAAATAAAAAGGAAAGGTTATATGAGTTATATTCACCGCTATTTCCTGCGTATGGGAATTTTTTTGAGTTTAGTTCTAGCGACTGCCGGTGTGCTGTTCGTCCCTTTGAGTCGTATCTTTTTGCATAACTTTGCTTTGAATATCGTTATTCTTTCTTGCGTTGCGCTTGGGATCTTTTTGAGTTTTTTCAAATTATACCGCCTGCAACAAGAACAAAATTGGTTAGACAGTTTTGAACAAGGAAAAGAACGTTTCCCTAATTCTCCAAAGGCAAAAATCTTAGCACCTCTATCTATTTTACTCAGTGATCCAAGCTTTAATGGCACCCTTTCACCGATTACTGCCCGTTCTGTTTTATCAAGCGTTGAAAACCGCCTTGACGAAACACGCGATCTAAGTCGGTATCTGGTTGGTTTATTAATTTTCTTAGGCCTTCTGGGAACGTTTTGGGGGTTATCTGAAACCATTGGTGCGATTACCGGTGTGATCAATGGCATTGATATGGGCAGCGGCGATGTGAAAAACGCTTTTAGCCATTTAAAAGAAGGACTTCAATCTCCGCTTTCTGGGATGGGCATGGCCTTTAGCTCGTCAATGTTTGGTTTGGCAAGCTCTCTAATCATTGGTTTTCTTGACCTTCAAAACACCAAAGCCAGCAGTGAATTTTTTCATAATCTGGAAGATCGTTTGGCGATTAACACCAAAATAAGTGGATCTTCTGAGGCAGCCGCTACGGGAAGCGGCCCTGCCTATTCGATGGGCCTTTTGGAGCAAACCATTGAATCCATGGCAAATCTTCAAACCCAAATGCGCAGATCAGAAGACAATCGCCTGAGCGTTATTAAATCTATGCAAACCTTAAATGAAAAACTCGCGTTAATGGCTGATCAAATCACGGCCCATCAAACTGTGATTAAAAAGATTGCACAAAACCAAGTTGATCTGCAAGAAAACATCATTCAAATGAGTAAAAACCCAGCGAGCGGTGCTCACGATGAAGCAATCAAACATCTGTTGCGAAACCTGGATGCGACGTCTACTAAAATGCTGGAAGAATTGGTTGAAGGGCGCAATCGTTCAACGCAGGAACTGCGTACGGAAATCCGCGTTATCGCCAGAACCTTGTCAGCAATTGCGAATGGTCAAGAAATAGCAGCGTAAAGAAAAATCTCTACAGCCTGGCATTGGTATTATCACAACTCAGAAAACACATAAAAATCAGCATGTTTCTCCCCTCATTTTACCTTAGTGCATGGGCATATCCTGAGACTCTTTCAGGACAGACCCCTTATGTATGGATCTTTTCTAAGGAGGAAAATGCAGTAACCTGTAAAGCCCAAAAAGAATAAAGAGTTTATAGTAAATCAGAATTATGCCCAGCCTTTTTGGTATGAATCTGGAAAGATCTTCAATTAATTAACCTGAGTTCGATGTAAGGAAGTCAGGTTAATTAAAACAATTTTGGATCAAAATCCCTTGACCAAAATTAGTCACTTTAAATGCTCTACAATTCCAATTCCATTTTATCCAATTTGCGAATTTCGTCCCTGAGTCTGGCAGCTTCTTCAAATTCCAGATTACTGGCAGCTTCTTTCATCTGCTTTTCAAGCCCAGATTTTCGTTTGGTAATTTCTTTAGCGCTCAACACAACAGCATCAACCCCAACATCCACATAATCAGCATTGCAGGCCGATTGAAGGGATCCACTGATGCCTTTTTTAACTGAAGCTGGGATGATATTATTTTCCTTATTATACAGTTCTTGCTTTTCACGGCGACGGTTAGTTTCAGCCAGCTCCCCCTCCATGGATTTTGTCATTTTATCGGCATATAAAATAACTTTGCCTTCAACGTTACGCGCTGCACGGCCAATGGTTTGGATCAATGATGTTTTTGAACGCAAATACCCTTCTTTATCGGCATCTAAAATAGCAACCAATCCACATTCAGGAATATCAAGTCCCTCTCTTAAAAGGTTAATTCCAACCAAAACATCAAAGTCTCCTAAACGCAAACCCCGAATAATTTCAATACGTTCGAGGGTTTCAATGTCAGAATGAAGATAGCGAACCTTTAAACCGGCTTCGTTTAAATAATCAGTTAAAGCCTCGGCCATTTTTTTGGTCAAAGTTGTAACAAGGGCTCTAAAGCCTTTAGCCACAGTCAATTTACATTCATGAATCAAATCATCCACCTGATGTTCACACGGGTGAATTTCACAAACAGGATCAATGAGTCCTGTGGGACGAATGATCTGCTCAACAAAGGAACCTTGGGTCTTGTCAAGTTCCCACGGTCCAGGCGTTGCGGATACAAAAACCGTTTGGGGACGCATGCCTTCCCATTCTTCAAATTTGAGCGGCCTATTATCGGCACAAGAAGGCAGCCTGAACCCATGCTCATAGAGTGTTGCCTTTCTCGATCTGTCGCCTTTATACATGGCGCCTAACTGAGGAACGGCCACATGACTTTCATCAACAATTAAAATTGCATCTTTTGGCAAGTACTCAAACAAAGTTGGTGGCGCTTGTCCAGGTGCCCGCCCTGTTAGATACCTAGAATAGTTTTCAATACCTGAGCAAACCCCTGTTGCCGCCATCATCTCAAGGTCAAATTTTGTTCGTTGTTCCAGGCGTTGATATTCAAGAAGCTTGCCTTGTTCTTCAAATTCTTGAAGGCGAATCTTAAGGTCTGCTTGTATTTGTTTGATAGCTTGCTGCATCGTCGGACCCGGTGTTACATAATGGCTGTTAGCAAAAATAGTAACCTGATCAAGGTCAGCGAATTTTTCCCCTGTTAAGGAATCCATTTCGATAATTTTCTCAATTTCATCACCAAAAAAACTAAACCGCCAAGCGCGGTCTTCATAGTGGGCTGGGAAAATTTCAAGAATATCTCCACGTACCCGAAAAGTTCCACGGCCAAAGGCAATATCGTTGCGCTTATACTGCAGCTCAATCAAACGTCTCATAACGTCCTGCTGCGAGACGATTTGTCCGGTTTTTAAGGGTAAAATCATTTCGCTATAGGTAGTAACACCGCCAATACCGTAAATACAAGATACACTGGCAACCACAATCACGTCTTTTCTTTCCAAAAGGGAACGTGTTGCCGAATGGCGCATACGATCAATCTGTTCGTTGATTGACGCCGTTTTTTCAATATAAGTATCGGTTCTGGCCACATAGGCTTCGGGTTGATAATAATCATAATAGGAAACAAAATACTCAACCGCGTTATGAGGAAAGAAATCTCTCATCTCACCATACAGCTGAGCTGCCAAAATTTTATTTGGCGCCAAAATTAAAGCTGGACGCTGCAAGGTTTCAATGACATGCGCCATTGTAAACGTTTTTCCAGATCCTGTAACACCTAATAAAACTTGGTCTCTTTCACCTTTTTTTAATCCATCGACAAGCTCAGCAATGGCTGCAGGCTGATCGCCTGCAGGCTTAAATGGAGATTCAATTTTCAAAGGAGGAGATTCCTTGGTGATTGAATCATACAGTAAAGGCAAAATTGCGGTCATGCAGCACCCTTAAATTTTATAAAAATTTGAAACGATTTAGATGTTATTTTAAAGAAAAATTCAAAATTGTATTCTATAATGGGATTATTCATTTACACATCACTTAGAGGTTTTTATGCGCTTTCGTCTTTTCTTAAGCTCCGCTCTTGTTCTTGCATTAGCGGGAATTAATTTTGTACAAGCAACAACTGTTGCTCCTGATTCCTCAAAACAACAAGCTCATATAGCAGAGACTATTGCTGCGGCTCCGCAAAATGCCAGTACCAATTCACCTCAGCCTGTAGCACCTGTAACAACAGCGGCCCCAGTTGCATCAATGACCGATCATCACCTTACAGCAAATCGATTTGTTTTAGCAACGGGTGTTATTAATCATGAGCCTCAAGGAACAAAAGAACAATTTTCGAGCCATGACGGTCATGTTTTTGCTTTTGCCGATCTTAACAGCAAGGGAAATGATCACGTAACTTTCCGCTGGAAGAAAAACGGGAAGTCATATCATGAAACTAAAGTAGGTATTAAGGACTCTCCTCGTTGGCGCACTTATAGCAGAGTCATAGCTCACCCTGGCAATTGGAGCCTTGAACTTGTTGATAGCCATGGAGCGGTTGTTAAAGAAATTAGCTTTTCCGTTGCGGCTGATGGAGCCCACGGAACTCATGAAGATCATGAAGTTTCAACAAATTCCCCTAAAACAGCTCCAACAGCTGATCCTCAAAAACAACCAGAAAGCGTAAAAGAAGTTTTGCAATCTCTTGAACCTTCCAAAGATGAAAAAACAGCAAAAGCTGGTTAATTGATTATCAGTTTAGAAAAGTGAGATCCAGTTATATTTTTCTGGATCTCCACTAAACCCTTCTCGGGGTTTAAGATAACGACGGTTATTATTTTATTGGCCTTAGATAGCCTTTAAAAAAGAAAAAACCAGAAGGGTTCTAGTCAAATAAAGGCATCCCATCATCGCTACTGTCGCTATGTCCGGTATGCGACGCCGTTGAAGAAAGTACAACTCGGCAAGGTGCGAGAGGTTGCGCCAATTGACTAATCACGGCTTTTAATTGAATTATTCTGAAGGGCAGTTGAGAAAGATGCGCAAGCATTCCATCAACACTATCTGCTGCCCCCTCAAGTATGCCATCATCAAACATATTCTTAATTCCTTGACCTAAACGGATCATTTCATGATCTTCAAGTGCCACTGTGACCGCAGCTACTGCCTCTCTTTGAGCTTGCTCTAAATGATAATGA
>Ga0214919_10001173_pt1 | contig 43766 bp, 46 predicted proteins | sample LL1503_MetaG_FD_177994 | JGI IMG/M metagenome (GOLD analysis project Ga0214919, IMG submission 177994) | Freshwater microbial communities from Lake Lanier, Atlanta, Georgia, United States - LL-1503 | ecosystem: Environmental > Aquatic > Freshwater > Lake | place: USA: Georgia | collected... | reverse complement strand
ACGACGACTTAAACCATAAGCCCTATCGTCTAACATGAGTTTCATGGCAGCCACGACATTGTCATAGTTAGCTAAAGGCTCACCCATACCCATCATGACGACATTACTGATAATGCGTTCTGAATTAGCCAATGCGTTATAACTTTCTTGTTGGCGAACGTAAAAATTAGCGAGCCATAACTGTCCAATAATTTCGGCAGTGGTTAAATTACGATTAAAGCCTTGGCGACCTGTAGAGCAAAATGTACATTCGAGCGCACATCCGACTTGGGACGAAATACATAAAGTCCCTCGATCGTCTTCCGGAATAAATACGGTCTCAATGCCGTTATTACCCCCCACATCGAATAACCATTTACGTGTCCCGTCATCCGACATGGCATCACTCATCACCGATGGAAATTCGATAGAAGTTTTCTCTTTTAATACATCACGAAATACTTTAGAAATATCAGTCATATCATTGAAATCAATAAGATTTTCTTGATAAATCCAATGCATCAACTGCTTGGCTCGATAAGGCTTTTCACCAAAAGTTTCAATATATGAAACGAGGTGCTCGTAGTCTAAATCGAGCAAGTTAATCATTTAAAAATTACCCGAAGAAGTATTTGATTTCGATTTTTGCGTTGTCCAAAGAATCAGAACCGTGCACGGCATTCGCATCAATACTCTCTGCAAAGTCAGCACGAATCGTTCCAGGTGCTGCTTCTTTAGGGTTCGTTGCCCCCATTAAATCTCGGTGTTTTAAAACGGCATTCTCGCCTTCCAAAGCCTGAATCATGACAGGACCTGAAATCATAAAGCCTACTAAATCTTTAAAGAAAGGACGATCTTTATGCACCGCATAAAAGCCTTCTGCCTCAGCTTGAGAAAGGTGCGTCATTTTAGCTTTGATGATTTTTAAACCTGCATGTTCAAAACGTGAATAGATTTGACCGATCACATTTTTTTTAACAGCATCAGGTTTAATAATGGATAAGGTTTGTTCAATTGCCATGGTGTTGACTCCGTAAAATTTAACATCGTTGAAAAGACTGATAAAATAACATTTTTAGAGGGTTTAATAAAGAACAAAGCTCATGCAACACATCTATTTAACGACTGCGATGTACCATTTTGTGAGTCTTCCTCACTTTAAAGATTTACGTGAGCCGCTACTCAATTTCTGCGTATCTCAAAAAATCAAAGGCACCCTTCTCTTAGCTGATGAAGGCATTAATGGCACCGTGGCTGGCTCTGAAAAAGCGATTCATGCATTTCTCGACTTCTTAAAAAATGATCCACTTTTTGAAGGCCACTTTAAAAACGTAAGTCATAAAGAATCTTGGTCAGATAAACACCCCTTCTATCGCATGAAGGTAAAACTTAAAAAAGAGATTGTGACCTTAGGGATCCCTGGGATTTCACCTACAAAAGTGGTGGGGAAATATGTCAAACCTCAAGACTGGAATAAAATTATTTCAGACCCTGAAGTGATATTGATTGATACACGAAATGATTACGAATATACGATTGGCTCGTTTAAAAATGCGATTAATCCAAAAACGAATACCTTTCGCGAATTCCCCGAATACGTTAAAACACACTTCGATCCTAAGAAACATAAAAAAGTCGCAATGTTCTGCACGGGTGGCATTCGATGTGAAAAGGCCTCTTCCTATATGGTGAGTGAAGGTTTCTACGAGGTCTATCACTTAGAAGGCGGAATATTGAAATATTTAGAAGAAATCAAGCCAGAAAATAGTCTATGGCAAGGAGAATGCTTCGTATTTGATCAGAGAGTCGCAATTAAGCATGGGCTTGAAGTGGGGGATTATGATCAGTGTTATGGATGTCGCTACCCCTTATCAGCAGAGGATATGCAAAGTGAAAAATATATACCAGGCATCTCCTGCCCTCATTGCTTTGATACACACACCCCAGAAAAATTACTAGCCTTAACTGAACGCCAAAAACAAGTGATATTGGCTAAAAAAAGAGGTTTAAATCATATAGGCACAAATCAAAAGTGAAAATTATAAAAATATTTATAGCAATCAATATTTTTTATTGTCAAATTAATTTAGCTTCCGCAAATGAAATTGAGACTAATTTTTTTAATTTAAATATACAAGACTATCAAGTATCACATAATAAAAGCCAAATTGTAATTGCCTCTACCAATAATAAGAATGAGCTTTATTTTTCAGATAGGGCATTAAATTTTATAAAAAAAATAAGGTTCGTAAAAGAAAAAGAGCGCTTTGAAGAGTTGCAACAAGAATCTATACCAAATTTAATAGAAAATGCCATCACAGCAAAAACCTTTATATTAGATCTTCATCATGCATTAAATGGCAAACTATACATTTCCGTATTTTATTATTTTGAAAATAAAAATTCTTGCTCAAAAGTAATGATTTATGAATATGCAGCAGATTTAAAAAATTCTAAAATTATATTTAGTTCCTCACCATGTATAAACATCGAAAGTGGGTTTCATGAAATTTCAGGGCGATTAGCTAGTGATAAAAATAATATATACATATCAGGCGGAAATATTCTTATGGATATCTACAATATTAAATACCCAAGAAGTGATATTTGCTGCATAAAATTTAAAAATTATGAAGATGCAATCGGAAATACAAATTTATATGGTAGTGTCACCAAAATTTCTCTAATTAATAATAAATTTGAAAAACTTACACTTGGCCATCGAGTTCCAGAAGGATTATTTTTTAGTCAAAACTTAAACAAATTATTTGAAACTGAGCATGGACCAAGAGGCGGAGATGAGATAAATATAATAGAAAAAAACGCAAATTATGGGTGGCCGTATGAGACCCTGGGTAGAGATTATGATAATTTTGATAAAAAATATTTTAAAACAAATTTTAATAGCAGCAATAAGTTCACACCGCCTTATTTTGCTTTTACGCCTTCAATTGGAATTTCGCAGCTAAATGAAATTTCTTACGATCATTCATTCACAGAATGGAGGGGTGATCTAATTCTTTCATCGCTCAAAGACAAAAGTCTTTACAGATTGAAATTTAAAAAAAATAGAGAAATAATGTATGTAGAAAAAATATTAATTGGCAAAAGAATCAGAGATATAGATATTGATAATGAAAATATATATGCTTCAACAGATAGCGGAGAGATCATAAGCATATCAAAGTCTAGCCGAACAGTTGTTGGAGATTATCCAAAATCAGACTATGACTGGAGCAGATGTGCAATCGACAGAAATAGTATTGAGTGCAAATACAAGTTAACTGAAAGTAAAAATATGTTGGGGCAGATTAAAGTTAAAGCATTGAATATGTTAAAAGATATTACTAATTAATTTCGCACCAAATATAAGACCAATTCTGCATTCCAAGCCTTGCTGGAAAAGCCTTACACGAACTTCTATTTAGAGTGAAATTAAATTTTTCTAATTTTTGATTATTAAATTCTATTAGTTTATTATTCTCATCTGCTTGGTTTGTTCTGTCTTTGTCAGCAATATCTAAAAAGCATGATTCATTCGAATTTAATGAATTGTATTGTACTTTTCCTCTAAATTTTACAGATTTAATAAACAAATCCAAGTTTTCACAACTTTGTTTTGTCTTTTTCACATTTATTACAGATAGAAAATTATCCCATTTCTTTACATTGTCATTGCGCCAATTATAATGCCCCGAGAAAATTACATAAAATTTACCATATCTTTTATGTATAAAATCATTCAAAAATGGATCAATATTTTCAAAAGCATATAATCTTACAAAAGCTAGATCGCTCGGAAATTCAGCTAGCATCCAAGCAATTGGAGACATATCGGTCATTAAGACTGTTGCGGTTGAGGAGTTCTCGACAATCGGCTTGGCAACAAAAATAGCAGGATTTATCCATCTGGTATGACCCCAAGAACCAAAACCACCCAACAAAGTATAAGAAACTGTAAATAAACAGACAATTAAAAAAATTACATTTTTCTTGTATTCGTTGTAATTAAAATTCTTAATTAAAATATAGATTGCAAGAGGGGCAAATAACTCAATACTAATTAAGTATCTTTGAATGCCAAATACTGACATCCATAAAATATATCCAAAAAAGACATAAAAAATTAAAAATTTTTCAATGCTATAAAAATTTGAAAAGCTTAAGTTGGATTTGCTGTATAAAATCTTATGAAGCTTTAACCTAACAAATAAAAATAAAAAAATTAACAAATACAAGGTAGGCCATAAAATCTGTCTACCTAATGAGTCAAAATTTTGTTTAAATCCAAAAAACCTTAGAAATGGATAAAATATCCCTTGTGAAATATTTTTAGGGGTTAGTTCGCTACTTAAGGTAATCAACGTAGAAATTTTATTAGGGAAAATATTACTTAAAAGAGGGAAAAAAGGGTTCCTAAATTCATTCCACAGATGAAGAAACCAAAAGCCTCCACTCGATAAAAAACCAACAAAAGAGGATATTCCAAGAAAAATAAGCAAAAATAATTTATTCTTTTTGCTATTCTTAATTGCAAGAAAAAAGGCAATAAGAAATGCTAGAGAAAATGGAGCATTTGTCAGCTTAAGGCCTACAGGAAATCCAACAAAAAAACCGATAATAAATAAAGTAAAAAAAAATTTAAATTCAATTTTTGGCCTTTCAAATACTCTAAAATTAATGACCAGCAAATAAAGAGAAAAAAGAATAAATAAGGAGGTAATATTGTCTCCCAATGAATTTCCTACACTAGATAAAAAATTGGGCGTTAAACAACCAACTATTGAAAGAAATAAAATTAGATTTTTATGGTAATGATTTTTATTAAGTGAAATAACATGTTCAATAATTTTATAAAGCAGTAAAATTAGAATGCCATTTAAGAACCCAAAAATAAAACCGATAAATGCAGGGTGAGTTATTTGATTTAAATAATAGTATGGAATATCTAAAATAGGATTTAAAAATCCCTGCGCACCAGCAACAGAAAAATCAATACTGGTTTTATTATTCAAAAAAGCAAAAGCATTATAATAATGATATCCAGCAAGATCATAACTTCTATCTTGACCAAAAATCAGGGAAAATACACCAAATATAATTGGCGCTGTTAAATAATATAAAATTTTTTTACATGTCATTTAGAACCTAGTCAAAATTTATTCTCTCACGCTCAATTACAAGAGGTTTTTTTCGAACTTGGTTATATATCGCAAGAATATACTCCCCCATCACGCCCAAGAAAAAAAGAATAACTCCGCCAAAGAAAAATAGAGCAATAATTAAGGTTGGAATACCTTCTGCTATTTTATCTTTACTTATAATCACCAATAAAAAAATTACAATTGAATAAAGTAAACTCAAAAAAGCTAACAGAAATCCCCCAAATAAAGCAATTCTGAGAGGTGCGCCACTAAAGCTCACAATCCCATTTAATCCTTGTTCGATCATTTTAAAAAAACTATTTTGAGATCTTCCGTATTTTCTTGATTTCCAGGTATAAGGAATTCCGAATGATTTGAAACCACAATCGAAAGTCATGAGCCTCATAAAAGGTTGCGAGTCCTCGTACTGCTTCATAGCATTTAAAACTTTTTTATCAATCAGTTGAAAATCAGCAACATTAGCTGGGTAGTCGACATATGTTAATTTTGATAAGAGTTTGTAATAAATATTTCTAATAGATTTGGTAAGGAAATTTTCTTCTCGTTGAGATTTTATGCCATAAACAATTTCGTAACCAATTTCCCATTGGCGCAACATGCTCGGAAGCATAGAAGGCGGATCCTGCATGTCAACAGGCATAAAAAGTAAAACTGCGTCACCAGAGGCATTCATGACCCCATTAAAATTATTCTTAAGTATCCCGAAATTTCTTGAGTTAATAATAATTTTAACTCGCCTGTCATTAATTGCTAATGCTTTTAAAATCGTTTGAGTTTTGTCTGAAGAAGCATTATCACAAAAAATATGTTCGTATTCATAATTCATAAGCTCTGAACTAAATAAATCTTTAATCGTACTATAAACTAAAAAAATTCCATCTTCCTCATTAAAGCAAGGTGTGATAATTGAAATTAATTTTTTTTTCATGATATTTAGCTACTAATTAATTGCTATTATATTTATTGAGTGCATTTGTAATATTCAACTTGATCGTCACTTAAATTAGTGTTTTCAATAAATCTATGTCCACTTAACTGCTGCTCCGATATTCTATGTTTTGGCAGTAAATTAGCCCTAAAAAATTTACTAAAATTAGCTAAAATCTTACCTTTTCTTGTAATAACTGCGCAGTTATTATTGATAGCTATAGTTCCAGAAGCTTGTTGCTCTATTAACCTTACATTAATCATATCGTATTTAATAACAAAATCTTTAATAAAAAGATCGTCAATCCTACTTATATTAATACCCTGCTTGCTCTGATCAATTTTTTCTAGGAGATAAAATGATAAAGAACGGTCAATTAATGCTGGCACTGACATTGAAATAATATAGCCGGTAAGTGAAAATATAATTAATAAAAGGTATTTTTCAAATGTATTAAATTTTTTTACATATAAAAAAAAGAAATTAACTATTAATACCGAAATAAAAACGTCGAATAGACTTGAGTAAAATAGAACTTTTACATGATAAAAACGTACATGAAGATAGTAAATTATTATATAAATAAGAAGGAAACAAATAGAAAGAAAAGTTGTATAAAACAACTTTTTTTTAAGAGTCAGCATGTAAAAATTCCAACCATATTATAAGTTTGTCGACGCTTCCACTCTATCCCACAAAATAATAGCATTAAGAAATCTTAATTCTTTATATGCATTCATACCCTCATTTAGAGCTTGAATCATTCTTTTTATTGGGGAAATCCTTAAGTCACTTTTATATTTACCTCTTGAATCATTAATTTCAAAGGGGTTTTTAAGTAAGCATAACGATTCAATCGTTTCATGCTTTATAACTTTTATTGAGAAAGAGTCAGATCGAGATCGTGTGTCAAGAAAAATATGGGAATCTGGCAGTAGTGGACTCATAAAGATTGCTTCCCATGTTGAAGGTTGATTTGGTTCATGCCCATTTATTTTGGACATACTAACATTAGTATATCCAAGCTCGGATAAAAGAGCTATTAAATGTATACCGAAAAACCGTATAACTCCCCCTCCATCGCTATGATATTTTTTCCATGTATCAACATTACTCAAGAAATGATGCGCAAGAAAGCTCCAACTAATTTCTATTCGATCTACCTGATCAATTTTGATTTTATTATCAAAGAAATTAATCAACATGTTGCCCCAATCAGTGTATCTAAACAAATAACCGATTTCAAAGTTTTTCTTAGATTTTAATAAATCAGATAAGAGAAGTTTAGCTTGGTCCGGATTATGCGCTAAAGGTTTTTCCAAAATTAAAGAATTGATATTATTTAAGTCAAGACAAGTTTTTACCCAGCGCTCTTGATTCATTGGATTTAGCGCAATAATAACTAGACTTGCCCGTTTAATAGCGTCATTTTCGTTATCGACCCAAAAAATTTTTTCTTCTATTTTTTTTAATTCCGGTCTTGAAAAGAAAATGTCTTTATACCGATTTGGGAGATAAACTCTTCCTAGAGCAGAAGGTTCAATTGAGGGTAAATAACCATAAAGGCCAAAACCTGAGCCAAGAATAGCAACATCATTCATTTATAGATTAATTAAAGTCAGTCATATCAATAATATCTATAACTGTACCGGTATATGCATTTTGTGATAAATAACTTTTAATTTCATCGCTGATATGCCAGGCGAGATTTAGAATTGGCTCATTTTGATCTGGTAGTTTAAATAAATCATCATCAGAATAAATTGGTATACGTGTTCCAGGTAAGAAATTTCCAATCTTCATTGAACCTTTCTTTTCGTAGACAGCTGAAATTTTTGTTTCATCTAAACCTAATAATTTAATTAAAATAGCCGCTCTACCTGGAAAGGCTTTGGCTTTAATTTTTCCATTTAATTTCACGTAATTTTCGATAAATTTTGATTTTACAGAAACCCATTTATCTAAATCTTTTTTCATGGATTTAAATTTTTGGTAAAAAGCACTTTCATCAATTCTATTTTTTTTAAAATTAAAATTTTCACTTTTAGACATAAATACTCTAATATTCCCTCCGTAGCGAGATGGAAAAGCTATTGAATTAATATTTAGGCCAAGCGATGAGGCGATAAATTCAAAGGATTTTGCGCTATAGGTTCTCGGATGTTCGTGGTAGAAAGTATCAAACTGATTTTTATTTAATACAGCACCAAGATAATGATTCTCTATAACAAGGGTTGAATTCATACCAATTAAAACTTTTAAGGCCTCAGTAACTTCTTTAAGATTTTCAATATGCGCAAAAACATTAGTAAACGTTATAAAGTCAGGATTTCCATATTCAGTAACAATATCTTTTGCAATTGAAACATCGAAATAATTATTAAAAATTTGGTGGCCCTTTAACTTAGCATCAGCAGCTGCACCTGTTGGTTCAATTCCAATCGTTTCAGAACCCTTAGCCTTAAAGAAATCAAGCAAACTTCCATCATTGCATCCGATGTCAATAACTTTCTTACCACTCAAACTCCCATAATTTTGCTCGCACGAAGCGACAAGATCTTTCATACCATTCAAAACATCTGAAGTGAATCTTGATCTGTAGTGATAAAGCTCTGGAAATAATTCATGTTTAGGTACTTGAAATTTTTGATGCGCAGTTAAGCAGTTATTACAAAAAACAATCTCTATAGGATACTCTTTGCAAGTTCGATTAGATGAAATTGAGACTAGATCATCACACATTGGATGCAAGCCTAGGTTTAATGCAGGCTCAAGTTTGATTGATTGACAAACCTCACATAGTTTAATTTCATTCATAGTTTTAAAAGTGTTAAAATTTAAAAATTGAGTACAAGTATAATTGCTAATTCACTAAATAGGGCTAAAAAAACAAAAAATTATGTATAAATTTTTCATGAAATCCCCTTTTTTATCTTACAAATTTTCGAATTATTTTGATGTTTATAAAATACTATTATCTCCTTTTAGAAATAAAAAAATTACTTTCATTGAGGTTGGTGTCTTGCATGGTGGTTCTTTATTTATGTGGAAAAAATTTTTAGGGAAAAAAGCAAGAATTATTGGTATTGATTTCAATCCAAATGCTAATCATTGGAAAAAGCACGGTTTTGAAATTTTTATCTTAAACCAAGCAAACCCAGCGGAGTGGAATGCTTGTTTTAAAAAAATAGGAAAAATAGACATACTTTTAGATGATGGTGGCCACACAAACATACAACAAATTACAACTTTAATATCTGCTCTTCCATTTATAAAGAATAATGGCAAAATAATTATTGAAGATACGCATGCTAGCTATTTAAGTGAATTTGGCAATCCATCAAAATTTTCATTCATTTCATATGCCAAAAAGATTATTGATGTTATTCACGAAAGATCAGGCTTGCTCATTAATAAAAAAACCAATGTTATTAGAAGCTCTATTTATTCTGTTCAATTTTTCGATTCAATTGTTTGCTTTAACATAAACAGAACTCTATGTATTAAAAGCAAGCTCTTAAGAAACGGTGGGAAAATATCTAAAGCGACAGATTTTAGGCATTACGGCTTCTTGCGTCATTTTATTGAAAATAAATTTATAAGCGACTCATTAAAGAAAAGTGTTTTTATTAAAACTTTATTAAAATATTTTTTTTATAAATTTCAAAATATCAAATTAATTAAAAATTTTTGGGATGTTAATTAATTTGAAAATGCTCTTCAATCTCATTCAAAGAATAAGCGGTCATATCTTTATTGCTAAAATAAGATTTATACCATTTAGCCGTTCTTTCAACTGACTCTTCCGTTTCCCATTTAGTTTTCCAATTAAGCTTTGCCTTAGCTTTTGAACTGTCAAGTTTTAAATAATTTGCCTCGTGAACCAAATTTGCAGATTTATTTATTTCATAATTAGAATTTAACCCATATGCATTTAAAAACTTCTTAACCATCTCTTCCACTGAAAAACTGTTCTTATCTGATGGTCCAAAATTCCAGCTATCTGCATACTCAGACTCTTCTAAATATAATTTATTAGCGAGAGTCATATATCCATGCAAGGAATCCAAAACATGCTGCCAAGGTCTAATTGCAGAAGGATTTCTTAATACAATTTTTTCGTTTTTATTGATTGATTTAACTATATCGGGAATTAGCCTGTCTTCAGACCAATCTCCACCGCCAATAACATTTCCAGCTCTTGCGGTTGCAACTAACGCTGAATATTCACCAGGCTTAACTGAACTAAAAAAAGAATTGCGATATGATGAAGCAATTAATTCCGCACAACCCTTGCTGCTACTGTATGGATCAAATCCTCCCATGGGTTCATTTTCCCTATAAGGCCAGGCCCATTCTTTATTTTCATAGCATTTATCACTTGTAACAATTACAGCAGATTTGATTGATCGACATGCGCGCACAGACTCTAGAAAATTCACAGTGCCCATAATATTTGTAGAAAAGGTTTCTACTGGGTCTTGATAAGATTTGCGGACTAGTGGCTGAGCAGCAAGATGAAAAACAATTTCTGGCATAACTTCAGAAATAGCTGACTTAACTTTTGAAAGATCCCTAATATCTGAAATTGAGGATTTAATCTTTTGCTCAAGATTAAGTATCCGAAACAAATTTGGCTCTGAAGCTGGAGAAAGTCCGTAGCCATATACATCTGCGCCAAGATGATTTAACCACAATGATAACCAAGAACCTTTAAAGCCAGTATGTCCAGTAATAAATACTTTCTTATTATTCCAAAATGAAGTCATAATTTTCTACATCCAAACTTTCCAAGGTGCATTTCCAGAAGCCCAAAGATGTTCTAATAAATTTTTATCGCGCAATGTATCCATGGGCTGCCAAAAGCCCTTGTGCTCATATGCTGCCAACTGATTTAAAGCTGATAGTTTTTCAAGAGGCTCTCTTTCCCAGACAGTTAGGTCATCAGCAATAAAATCGAAAACCCTGGGGCTTAAAACAAAAAAACCACCATTAATTAAACTTTGATCCCCATCCGGTTTTTCCTTAAATGTTTTGACTTTATCCTCAAAAAGCTCTAGAACACCAAATCTTGCAGGGGGCGCAACAGCCGAAAGAGTTGCAAATAACTCATTCTTCTTATGAAAATCAATTAAATTTTTTATATTAATATCACTCAAACCATCACCGTATGTCATGCAAAAACAATCTTCATTTTTTACATACTCAAATATGCGCTTGAGTCGGCCACCTGTCATAGTAGTTTCACCAGTATTGATAAGTGAAATCATCCAAGGCTCAGCGCTTTGTTGATGAACTACCATCTTATTTGCTTTGATATCTAGGGTAATATCTGAGGTATGTAAAAAATAATTAGCAAAATATTCTTTTATCAAATAGCCCTTGTAGCCACAACAGATAATAAATTCATTAACACCGTAATAAGAATAATGCTTCATGATATGCCACAAAATAGGCATACCACCAATCTCAATCATTGGTTTAGGTTTTAAGTGAGTTTCTTCAGAAATTCGTGTCCCTAGACCGCCAGCTAAAATAACTGCTTTCATATCAAATAAACCCTTAAAAATTTAATTCCGTCAAAAATCAAATAAAAACTATCTGCTACTTTTCTTCTGCAAAAAACTAAACAAAAACTTAGCCGAATTATAGTTGAAAACTAACCCAGATAAAGAACCCGCAGCTAAGGATATCCAAATATTGATTTGAGACTCCCCTAAGATAAAAAGACTGAAAATAAAAACAAAGTAATTAATTAAAACTCCAACAGATAACATCGAAAGGTAAGAGAACCATTCTTTAAAAGATTTGAAATAATTAATCTTGAAGGTAAAAGTTCTGTTTGCAATCCAGGAAAAATTCATAGAAAAAAAGATTGAGATTATGCGAGCAAAGTGAGGCATTGTATTAAAGTTTAAATAAATATAATTGCAAATCACTCCGTCAATAACAAATCCTATAGCCCCAAAAATACAAAAAAATGAAAATCTAGAATTTTTTAATGTTTGTAAAAAAATCATATCTATTTTTTATGGAAATTTGTAGGAGTTAGAATTAATATCACCAATAAAATTTTTCATTTGATTTTCAAGAGAAAAGGTATTTACAAAACCTAGGGAAATGATTTTTGAATTGTCAATTGAAAATGAATATGTTTCCGAGTCGGGGAGCATAGTTATTTTGGCATTTGTAAATTGAGAAATTTTTTCACCAAGTTCACCAATGGAAAAAGTAAAGCTTGAGGCATTGTAAAAACCAAATGGAAAAGATTTCTTTGACAGGAAAATTTTTATTGTTTCAGCCAAATCAGATAAGAATAAAATACTTCTGATTTTTTCTTTATTTGCTATTTTAACTTCCCCCCTAAAATGAGCATTTAACATCATAGAATTAAAAATTAATTCAGGTCTAATATTCCTAGAAAAACCTGACAAAGTTCCCATTCTAAGACCTATAATTTTTTTATGAAAACGGGGGGCTAGGTAATCAAATGAAAACTTAGAAATATCATATGCATTTTCATAAGGAACTACTTTGGCATCTTCTTTAGATGGGCCAGCAACACCCGTATACAAGCTTGCTGTGCTTGCATACACAAACAATGTATCTTCATTAGGTATTTTTTTCAGGAAATCAATGAGATTGATCATATTATTATTAAGTGCGCCAATTGGATCCTTATTTGATTCAAAAACACTAGAATGGCCAGCAAACCACAATATTGAATCATATTGTGCCAAATCCTTTGCAGTTAATCCCGTGTAACTATAAGGATATTTAATCTCTGCGTTTAATGCTAAATTTGGTCTTTTAACGTGATCACAAATATCTATATTAAAGCCTAAATTTAAAAGATATTGATTCAAATATGAGCCAATGTAACCCAATCCACCTACAAGCAATATTTTCATATAATTAAAGAATGACTTCTTGAAAATGAGGAAAAGGAATCAAAACTTTGCCTGAGGCCCCTAATTTGCGAAGTCTCTGAATAAAACTATCAGCATAATTCCAGCTTAATATAATAAATTGATGATGGTTTTTAGTGTCTAACGCATCCCAACTTTTCACGCCAATTTTACAACCCGGCACAAGCTTACCTTGTTTTAAATGTGTGTCATCAATTACAAAATCGATAATATCTGAATTGATATCACAATAATTCAAAATAACCACTCCTCGTGCGGGAGCGCCAAGCCCAATAAATTTATGAGCGCTGTTCTTTTTTAGATATGCCAAGATTTTGGATTTAAACTCCAAAATCATGAACGAAGATTTTTTAAAATTATGCAGAGATTTAAACCCAGCTTTTTTTTCATTATCTAAAATTTGAAGCATTCGATTTGTTGGCGTTGAAGCAGCATCTTTATGATGAACAAATACCCTAATCGATGTTCCTTGTGTTGGAATAATTTCAGCATCAACTGCTTGTAATCCGGCAAGATCATAAGCATAAAGAAGCGAATGGAGGGAAAAACAAAAAATATGTTCATGATAAATTGTATCAAATTGGCCTTGAAGGATTGTATCTACAACATATGCATTTTCCATTACAAAACTTCCGTTTAATGCCAATAAGTTTTTAATGCCTTTCAATGCAGAAAGAAATGTAGGTGTATGTGCCATCACATTAAGAGCCACAATTGCATCAAAGGTAGGATATTTACTCTTCATCTTATTAGCAAAATCTTCGTCAAAAAATCCCACTAATGAATTGACTCCTTTTGCTTCAGCCTCATGATGAAGATTTGCAGCAGGATCTACACCTAAAACTTCTGCGCCTGCTTTATTTAATAAAGAAAGTAAAAGGCCATCATTAGATCCTATTTCTAGAATGCTCTTATCTTTAACTAAAGATTTGTTATCTAGCACTTTCACAACATCTTCTAAATGCCTTACATTTCCTGCAGACGCTGATGAGGTATGGTGATAATTAGAAAATAACTTTTCAGGATCTACAACTTCGCCCAATTGGATTAAAGCACAGTTTTCGCAAAAATAAAGATCTAATGGAAATGATTCCTCTGGCTCACCTGTATTTACAAATGCGTTGACTGGTGGCATAGCCCCCAAAGAAAATAAAAAAGCAAGTTTTTCAGATTCACAGCAAAGGCATTTTTTATTTATCATTATTAAATATGAGGGAATTGTTTAGAGAAAGCTATCTTATGTTTAGACAACAAAAATTTAAATAAAATATAAAAAGTATTAATCGCATAAATTGATGCACCAATTAAATTATGCGATGTATGCTCACTTTTATAATCCGCCTCCACAGGTACCTCGCCAATTTTTAATTTAAAATAAGCTGCTTGTACTATTACTTCAAAGCTAAAAAGATAATTATTGGCATCATGCTGCAAAGGCAATGTTTCAAATAATTGCTTGCTATAAATCCTAAATCCTGTATGAAATTCTGTTAAAGGTAATTTAAGTATAATTCGGTCGAAAAAGCTTAGGCCTCTGTTTGCTAAGAATCTTATCAAAGGCATGCCATTTCTCAAAGCCTGTCCAGGCACTTGAAATCTAGATCCAAGAATCAGATCATAATCTTTTTTTATCAACGGGAGGGCATCCTTAATAGCGATCGGATCAAATTGAGCACCATCCCCGTGAATTTCAACTGCATGCGATGCTCCATGGCTAAAACAATAAGCCAATGCATTCTTTAAATTTCCGCCATAACCTTTATTATCACGATTCTGAATAATTTTTAACCCGAGACTTTTCGCAACTTCAATTGTGTTGTCCTTTGACATATCGTCAGAGACCACAATTTCATCAACATAATCCTTGGGAATTTTTCGCCATGCTTTTTCTAGCATATGCGCGCAATTATAGGTAAGAATAAATGCAATAATTTTTCGACCTGGGACAACGCTAGTTTTAGCCATGGAAGCCTTAGTTCATTCTTTCTGTTTTGCTAGCATTTTACCCTACACCACGCCACTTCTAGCGACGCTAACGGGTGTTAGCACACTTAATTCAAAGGGAGTCAGCTCCCCTACTCCTAATAAATTCAATGAGTTAGGGGTTGTTTCAACTAGTTTTTTAATAACCATAATATTTGTATGGTTATTCATTTTAATCGCACCCCTGGCCTGTCGTCGGGTGTTCCGATGAATTCGATGCCGGCTTTCTCTAAAGCATTCTTAATAGCCATCACCGTACTCATATTCTGCCCTTCCGGGACGCCATCGTGAGACTCTATCCTTCTTATTGTGGAAAGACTCACGCCCGCTTTATTGGCTAGATCCTCTCCTGACCATTTAAGCATAGCTTTTGCAGCTCGAATTTGTTTAGATGAAATCATTTGACATTTTTTAATTAATATATGACACTATTAGTGTCAATTAATACATTATTAGGTTAATAATGAATCATACAGCAAAAGAAATCTTAATAAAGACCGTCGAGAAGATTGAGGGAGCCTACGCACCATCCACCATCAGGGCATACAGGTCTAACTTTGAGGCCTTTATCAAGTACTGCCATGAAAATAACGTCATCGCCTTTCCCGCCCAACCTGAAAATGTCGCCCAATACATCAAAAACCTATCTTGTGGGCGTCTTAAATCATCATCAATCAAGATCGCTGTGGCATCTATCGCTGCAATTCATAACTTAAATTCAATACATGACCCTACAGAACATCCCGATGTAAAAATAGAGATGCGGCGCATGTATAGAACATTGGGTCGATATGCAAAGCAGGCCTATGGGATTAATAGAGACTTACTTAAAAAGATGGTTACTGCAACAGATAACTCTCTTCGCGGCATCAGAGATAAAACCATTCTACTGGTGGCTTATGATGGCCTATGTCGAAGGAGTGAGTTGATATCCTTAAAGTTTGAGGATGTCTTAATTGATAAAAAAAATGAAGGGGTTAAATTAAAACTCCAAAAGAGTAAAACCGATCCTCATGGAATGGGTAAATGGCTTTATTTAAGCCTTGAAACTCAAATAGCGATAAAAAACTGGCTTGAAGCTTCAGGTATAAGATCTGGGAAATTGCTTAGGGGTATTTCAGTTAATGGAAAAATTTCTGATAATTTAACCTCCTCACAAATAGGACGTATTTATAAAAAAATTGCTAGGACATTAAAAATTGATCCTGATACCATAAGAATGATCAGTAGCCATTCTATAAGAATAGGCGCAGCTCAAGACTTACTTCAAACAGGAAAGTCTTTTCCAGAAATTATGAACAGAGGTAGATGGTCCAAGATAGACACAGTGATGAGATATGCAGAAAATACTCAATATTAATTTAAAAAAATAAGGCTAACAAATGAAAAAGATTTCAATTTTGATTCCAATTTTTAATGAAGAATCTTCTATTAAGCCATTCTATGCATCCCTTTCAAATGAATTAAAAAAAATAACAAATGAATTAAAAAAAATAAGCTTTGAGATTCTGTTTGTCGATGACGGCAGTATTGATAATTCAGTGGGTCAAGTAAAAAAAATAATGGGTAAAGATAAGCGAATTAAATTAATTGAGCTTTCTAGAAATTTTGGCAAGGAATCTGCTTTAACAGCAGGGATTGACTATGCCACAGGAAACGCTTTGATACCCATTGATGTAGACCTTCAGGATCCGCCAGAACTTATAAAAAAAATGATTGAAAAATGGGAAAATGGATTTGAAGTAATTCTTGCAAAAAGATCGGACAGATTAAGCGATACTAAATTTAAAAGAAAGACTGCAGATTGGTTTTATTACATATTTAACATCGTTTCAAAAACAAAAATACCCCAAGATGTTGGCGATTTTAGATTAATTGATAGATCGGTAATAGATGCCCTAAAAAAATTACCTGAATCAGAAAGGTTTATGAAGGGTCTATTTGCTTGGGTTGGATTCAAGACAACATCAATTTCATATGAAAGAAATCCAAGGAAAGAAGGTGAGACAAAATTTAAGCTAGGCGGGCTAATAAATCTTGCAACTGATGGGATTACAAATTTTAGCACCATGCCATTAAAGATTTGGTCGTATATTGGGATAATAATCTCATTATTATCACTAGGCTACGGATCAACAATTGCATTTAAAACAATTGTGTATGGCACAGATGTACCAGGATATTCATCAATATTTTTTGCAATTACTTTTCTTGGCGGCATTCAATTAATCGGGCTAGGTATTCTTGGTGAGTATATAAGCAGAACCTTTATTGAATCTAAAAGGCGCCCTTCTTATATCGTAAGAAAAATCTACCATTAAGGAATGCTAAGAATTCTTACAAAATATTCAGCCTCAGGACTAATCGCAAGCCTAATACATGTTTTTATGGCTTTTTCATTAATTGAGAATACCAATCTCAGCTTATACAAAATTAATACAATTTCATTTATAACATCTGCATGTTTTGGATATTTTTTTCAAACGATAATAACGTTTTCATCAGCTGTGACACAAAAAAACTTCTTGAGATATTTTTCTGTAATTTTAGGGAATATTTTGATTATAAACATAGGTACAAGTATCCTTGAGCTGTTAACTGATGAAAAAAAGATTTCGCTAATAATCGTATGGCTGTTAATTATATTAATAAACTTCCTCTTGCACTTGAAATGGACATATAAATAATTACAGGAATTTAGAAAAATTATTTTTCTTATTATATTGACGAGTAATTAAGGAGATCATCAAAAAGAAAACGTAAACTTTTGCTGGATAAAAGTACCTAACTTCAAAATGAATAAAAAATTGAGGAAAAATGAAGGCCGCTATCATTGATATTGGAATAATCGTGTCATAAACTATATTTGAATTTCTTCTCAGAAAGAAATCCTTTAAATTGGCTATCTTAATATTCAAAAGCGCCCAAATAAAACAAAAAATAAACAAGGAAAGTATAATTAAATTAGACCTTTCGTACAAAGAAGGCGCAGCTATATCTGGTGGAGAGGCGAACCAATATTCAATAAAAACCTTATACTTGCTAGATAACCAGAGCCATGGGTGCTGGCGTATGGTCTGGAATGTTAGATCTCTATAATAGTCAAATCTATCTCTAGCATAAGGAAAATCAGTCTTAGACTCTTCAAGATAAATCTTATTACATGCATTTGGATTCAAATGACATGGAATATTACCTCCTCCGACAATAATCCATCCAGCATTAACAGAGTTTAGATAGCTATCTGGCATCCACGAATGCGCCCAATTAGTTTTTGGATTGACTAAATTAAAACCTCCCCACGCATTATGGGCGGCTAATCTATATGGTAAAAGTGCCAGAAAGTAGATCACAAGGAGGGTAAATAGCCCTTTACTACCTGGCCATAAAAATAACTTATTTAGGAATTTTTTATTTTCACTCTTACTCTTATAAAAAAGTTGAGTGAAATAAAGTATAAGATAGGAAAATATAAGGAGCGATACAAATAAGTCTATTGTGGCCCTAGTTAGTGCGGAGCAGATTAAAAAAATTGCAACAAAAAAAGATTTCTTGAAAGTAGATTTATTGTCTAAGTCATACAACAAACTAAGTGAAAGGATAAATAGTGCTGACGATAGTCCTTCACTGATAATTAATCCTTGTCTAAGGAAAAAAATATTAAGTAGTTTACTTTGTAACAAATAGAATAAAAAAAATAACAAAATAATTTTAACCGTAATATTCTTAATGTTCAAAATATCAAAAAAATATTTTGAAAATATTACGCTCCAAATTATTACCAGAAAAAAATAGAATATTGGTATTGGATTTATGTTTATCCCGCATAGTGAAATTATTAAGGCATGAAGAAAAGGAAGGCCCGGCGTCCATAAAGATAAATAATTATTATATGAAGACTTTAAAATTCCCTGCTCAACAAAGCCTTTCCCCATGTTTATATAAGCGGCATCGTCGCCGTTCATTTCTCGATCAAGAATATTTTGGTAGCTATCATTCCAACTAAGATTTAACCATGGGCCAAAACTTGTGTGCGCAGGATCAAAATTTGTTGAAAAATAAACGAGAGCAAGAAAAAAGAGTATGAAAACAGGAAGCGTATAGTAAATATTTTTTTGAACATCTATTTTCATTATCTTTATTTGCAATCCTCTAATTTAAATGCGATAGTTGTATCAGATTTTTTATCATAGCCCAAAAATATCCCACCCGTAGCTGTAAAAACAACATATTGACACCCTTTGAAATAAAATGACATTGGCGGTGAGGAGCCTGCCGCTGGTAACTCTGCCTTCCAGATCTCTTTGCCGTCATCAAGATCAAATGCTCGTGCTTTGGCGTCTCTTGTACCATTTGCAAAAATTAATCTTGACCCAGTAATCATTACTCCCCCATGGTTCATATCACCCATAAAAACTCGATTACTTTCTTTATCGTATACTTCACCAAAAGGCACTTGCCAATTAATATTGCCACTGTTTAAATTTATTGAAGTAATATATCCCCATGGTGGTTTTGAACCAGGCAAACCGTCTTGATCTAAAACGAATTGCCAATAGGACTTAATATCGAATTCGCCTTTGTCGATGATGCTCTCTTGGATAAGCCTGAATAAATCAAACGTTGAATTTAGATCTTTTTGCGAAACTGAAGAAATTAATTCGTCATAATTTTTAGATGTATAGTCAATATTTTTGCCGTATATTATTTTTTCTAAATTAGGAAATTTTTCTACAATTTTCTTTTTGCGTTTTTCTGAAAACAAATTTGAAAATAAATTGGGCTCTGTTTTATCGTTATTAACCATCTCAAAAATTCTTTTTAAGCCATCTCCATTTGGCTGAAGTTGATCTGTTTTCTTGATTTGAGATACGTAGAAGTGATTTTTCTTGAAATTTTCTAGAGATGTAAGGCTGCTCTTAGTTTCACGCTTAGAAATATTAACAAGTGATGGAAAGTATAAGTCATTATATGATTCCCATAAGAAGCCTCCTCTCAAATCATTTCCATGGCATGCTGCACACTTGCCTGAATATGAAAAGTTTTTTCTACTTAAACGTACAATTTTTTTTTCGTCTTTCGCATAAGGGTACGATCTTAATATCCAGGGGTATTTATTTGAGGGCACAATTAAAGTTGATGACTTTGGATCTAATGCTGCGCCTGGCCATCCCGCCCCTCCGTGAAGCCCAAATAAAACAACGTCATTTTCAGTTGATACCGGCCTAAAAATTTCAGATTTTGCATGTCTTAGCTTGAATTCAACATAGGATTTTTTTTTGTCTGAGATATCAGTAATATCTTGGTTAAGATCGAAAATGAGGCTTGAAAATGGCTTAGGTTTTACAATTTGAATTTGATTATCAGAGGTGAATTTACTTTCATTATGGTATTTGGGGATTGGAACTTCTTTGCTGCCATATATTAATTTTCCAGTTTTTCTATCAAGAATTAATGTATTACCTGATTTTGTGACTGCAATGACAACCTGAATAAGTTTGCCATTAAAATTTAATTTAGTAATAATTGGATGTCCAACAACATCTAAATCCCATAAATCATGCTTAATTTCCTGAAATTGCCAAACTATTTTTCCATTTTTAGCATCAATAGCGATCACACTATTGCAAAATCCTCCGTCTTCAATGTCACCATCAGCTAACCATCCGGTATTTGAAGTTACTATAAAAATTAAATTAGTTTCCTTATCAAAAGTCATACCAGACCAGAGTCTAGCAACTACACTATCAGGATAAATTTCGTTTTTTTCAAAATTCTTTGTTAATGATAAAGACCATAGCTTCTTGTTAGAAACGATATCAAACGAGTCAACAGATAAGTAATTTCCAACATACATTTCAGAGCCATTAAAGACTGGTGGGATATAACTCGACTCATTACCATAGTGAGATAAAATTTTCCCATTGTCCGGATTAAGCGAATAAACACCCGAAGCAGAAGGAACAAAAATTTTATTGGCAAAAATAACCAAGCCTCTTCTTGCTACAGGGCTATCAAACTTAGTTCTCCAAACTTCTTCACCGGTAGAGGGGTTGATTGCAAAAACGAAATTTTGTGAAGCAGTAAATAAATAGACGCCATTAAAAATTGGTGTTGTTTCAGATGGGTCGTTGATACCTGAGTGAAATGTCCAGGCTAAACCTAAGTTTTTAATATTAGATTTTTTAATCTGGCTTAAGGAACTAAATTTTGTCGCGCTCTCGTTGCCTTGACTTGTTTTCCAGTTTGCGATCGAAAGCTCTTCAGAAAATGCTGTGTTTAGATTTAGCGCAAGAAAAAATATACCAACTAAAATATAAAGCGATGATTTCACAGCTAAATATGAAGTAATTTATTTAGATAATATTTTGTAAAAGCTCGACCTAAAATCGCACGAGCGTCTTTATTGGAAAAAATTTCATGTTTAAAAACAAGATTGAATTGTGAAAAGTCTTCAAAGTTTTGTGTCAAAATTTTAGTATCTTTAACTTTTTCATAGTATGGCGTGCCAGGATAAGGAGTAAACATAGAAAATTGTGCTAAATCAGTTTTTAATTCAATTGCGTAGTCAATTGTTCTATCGATTGACTCATAAGTGTCTAATGGTTGGCACACAATATACATAGCATTTGTTTTAAGCTTGTACTTCTTAAGTAAAGCTATATTTTTTTTCTGTTCATCCTCTTCTATATTATATCTAGAAACATCCTTCATAACTTCAGGATTGGCTGACTCTATGCCGAACTTAACCCATTTAATAGATGCTTGGCTAAATTTCTCAGCCATTGTCTGATCAATGTTATTTAAGTGAGTTTCAACCGTAAAACTAAATCCTTTTAATTTGGACGCCATTGAATCCAATAGCGAATGAGTATAAGAGCGATTTATAGAAAAAACTGGATCACGAAAAACGAAATTTTTAGCATTAGAATCCTTGTTGATAAAATTAATGTCTTCAATCAATTTTTCTGGGGACATAGACCTTACCTTGCGACCCTGCTGTAAAGGGTATGTACAATATTCAAAACAACTATAAGGACATCCTCTGGAAGCAATAATTGGAGCAAAAGAGGAGAAATTTCCTAGTGCATAATTTCTATTGGATTTAACGAATTTTGACCATCTTGCCGGAGCTAGTCGATCAGGGTCGGCGGAAGTTATAAGAACCTCCCCTTGATCGTATAGTAAATTTAAATTAATTTTATTTAAATTAATTTGCTGAAAAAGAAATTCTGGTTCACCTATAATTACAGATGCGCCAGCACTTTTAAAGCGTTGCTTATCAAAATTTAAAAATGGGCCAAAAGCAAAAATCCTTAATTTTGGGAATTTACTTTTTAAATGCTGAACAGTCAAAAGTTCATAGTTACAATTAACTATAGAAATAGATAAAAATACATAATTAACAGAATCGTCGATATCTTCCATTTTCTGCGTATAGAAAACTTCATGTCCTAGAGCGTGAAATTCACTTACGAGATTTAGTGCAGATAACGGTGGCCAAAAAATACTTTTCTTTGCAATTCGAGACAAAACCCATGGTATCAAACCCTTACCCATGTCATTTTCAACTCCATATCCGCCATTTGTATCCTTTGAAAGGCGAAATGGACTTTCTTTATAGACGTCTAATATAGCTATTTTCATTTTTTTAGAGTAAGTTCAGTAGAAAAATTAATGGCACAAAATAAAACCAGAACTTTGGTAAATAATAAATCCCCGGTTTCCCAGATAGGACAATTTCAACTACATTTTTAGCAATTATGTCTGGCTTCGATACATAGAGTCTATTTGAACCTTTGTACATTGGAGTATACACAGGGCCTAGATTAAATAAATAGCTTTTACGATATATTCCAGCGTGATTTTCAAAAAAAACTGAATATAATTTTTTTGTATACGAATAGAATAATTTCCCTTTTTTGGGTGCAATAGAAAAAAGAGAGCCAAGAGTAGCAATCTTAATATTTTTATGATTAAGAAAAAACTTATGCACCATCAAAGGGAGAGCGGTATTAACATTAATAGATTCTATGAAATTATCAATTTTAATATTAGCATCGTCAGCGAAAATAACACCTGGACATATAAAGATTAAATCTGGATTTTTATGGTTTTTTTGTGCCCAAAGAATGCTTTTTTTAATGGTTTCTAAAGTATCTAAAGAAGAAAAAAAAGTGGCTAATGTTGATTCATCATTAGCATTTAGTTTAGCAATAAAAGAATTGATTTTAGCCTTATCTCTCCCTATAAGAGATAAACAAAAACCTTTGGAGTGAAGTTCTTTTGCAATATTTTGTGCAATTAGGGAGGAAGCTCCAAAAATAATAGCATGTTTTTTTTTGTATTTTTTAAGCATAGGAGGAGGCTAATTCATAAAATTACTTTTTTGAATCCTTTTAAAATTTATAATTTAATTTTTTTTAAATAATAAATTATTTAGAAAAAATTTCTTAACAAATCCCATATCTCTTTATTAAACTCTTCAGGACTTCTGTAAACTAAAAATCTTTGGCTGTTCAAAACGCTTTCAAAGCTTATTTGCAAATCAATCCAGCTTAAAAATACGCTTGGCTCAATGGAGAATTGTATGGAATTTATATAAAGTTCAGGGGTCTTAACAATACCAAAGCTGTAGTCCCGAAGAGATACTTTTATCGAAATTTCCTTCTTATTATTGGGGTAAAAGAAAATATCGAATGGATATTTTTGCAAATTTAATTTATTTAATTTTTCTTTAATCTTTAATATGGAAATATTTGATAAATTTATATCATCATTATTAGGGATGTTTGACTGAATACTCTTTAAAAAAATATCCATTTCAATGAAAAAGTCATCGCGCGTTTTATTTTTTGTATAAATGAAGGGTTTGTTACCATCTTTTAAAGCATAATCCCCTGAAAAAAGAGGTAAAGTTTTTTCGCCAATTGATGAATTAATTTTATGCGCATAATCTAGAAAATCGAATGGTGATGCAATTTCTCTATTAAGTACAGAATTTACACCTTCATAAAAAACTAAATTTCCTGCGCTAGGAATAACCAGAGAAGCTTCAAATATCTCTGCCATGTTTAAACCAATTCTCATATTATTTTCGGTAAGTCTTTCTGCTTCTTGCTTTCTGATAGTGTCGCTTATACTGGCTAGACAATATGGATACCACCAGACGTACGAATAAGGTATATAAGCATGGTCTACCGGACCTATAATATCCCGCGCTTTTCTCAGGCTTTTTTCATCCAGAAAGTTGTCATTGCCTTGAAAAACCGAAAAATTTTTACCTTTAATCACGAAAGATGAGTCGAAATTGTTATGGTCAGAAGGTATAGCAAGGACATCTATATCATTATTGATTGAGTATTTCTCAAATGGCGGTATTTCGATTACATGAAAGGAATTATCATTAACAATCTTTTCAAAACCTATTCTATTTTCTGTTATGTAAATAGGAGTTCCTGGCTTTAAATCTTTTAGAAAATTAATGTCGTAATGATCTTCGTGACAATGACTTATAAAAACCCCCTCAACCGACAATAATCTTCTATCAACAATAAGTTCGGGGAAGAAAAGCCATGAATTTAAAAATAAGGGTTGAGGATAAACTGCATCAATGAGGTAATTTTTTTTATTTATTCTAACTAAAACTGCTGCGTGTCCTAAATAAAAACTACCGTCTTCGTCACGGTTTAAAAAGGTATCTAGTGAATTTTCTTGCGGCGAATAAGGGATAAATTCCATCTAAAATCTTTATTTAACTGATGCGACTATAAAAATTTCAGCTGAAATATCAGGATAACGCTCACCAAGCTGCATGAATGCCTCTATCATTTCTGGGGAATGCGTTTCTTCACATTGTTTATTTGAAAATGGTTTAATCCAATACCCTCCAAAAAAATCTATCCTATAGCCAGAGCTCAAAAATTCAGATCTAAAAGTCTCTGGGTTATACACCCTTCTGTGGCCATGATGCTTATCAGCGTCATTTAAAGCTTCTTCAAAATTGAGAATTCCCATCAGGACCGCCGCTTGCCTATGTAGAGATCTGGAATTTGGGACTGCGCAGATAACCAAGCCATTAGGATTAAGCCAATTTTTTATTCTCTGAAGTAATAGCTTAGGATCTTCAATGTGCTCCAAAACATGTCCAAGAATTATATTGTCAAACCTCTTCTCGGGATTAAAGTCTTCGAATAAAGAGTTAGTTACTTGTGCATTTGGATATTTTTTAGCCAAATCTAAACAAAAGTTTTTCGAAGCCTCAACTATTGTTAAATTTAAGCCAGTATCATATAAAAATTTAGTCATAAGCCCTTCAGCAGGACCCATTTCTAAAATCGATTTACCATGTAAAAATCGATTTACGAGTTTAAATGAATACTCTGTTGTCCAGCCGTTAGCGCCCTGAGCATATTTACTAATCTTAGCTATAGTTTCTAGCCTATTTTTTTCATTCATTTAAAATTATTTCATAGAACTAAATTAATATAGTAAACTAAAATTACTAATTGTAGGTGTCAAACTTTACCCCATGTTAAAAAGAATTTTAGCAAAGTTTATCTATTTTGTTATCGTAAAATACCCTCATAAAACTTACAATTTTTACTGCTATCTTGTTGAAAATCATAAAGAATTAATTTTAAAAGTTTTTGAGATAGGCACAAACCAACATGCAGGATGGCGTAGAGAATTAACCGAAATAATAAGTAACCCGAAAAATCCATGGCAAATAACTGAAACAACAATGCATTATGGAATTCTTCCTCAACAAACACTATCTCCTTGGTTGTTAGATAAAGAGTTTATGCGAACCTACGCTCAAATAAGGGGATCAACCTGTATCGATCGTTACAGATGTTATGAGTTATGGGCACTTGCAAAACAAATAAACGGTATTGAAGGGGATATTTTAGAGGTTGGTGTTTGGAAAGGGGGCTCGGGAAGTGTGATTGCAAAAGCACAGCCTAATAAAAAAATATTCTTAGCAGATACATTTGCAGGGGTAGTAAAATCAGGGCCAAATGACCCATGCTACAAAAATAACGAACATGCAGATACTACAGAAAGTGAAGTAATATCATTAATGAAACAGCTCGATATAGAAAATTATGAAATACTATCTGGAATTTATCCTGATGAGACGGGAAGAAATGGCCCAAAAAAAATATCTCTTTTACATTGTGATGTAGATGTATATGGATCTTCGAAAGACATAATAGATTATTGCTTACCAATGCTTTCTTTAGGCTCAATAATCGTATTTGATGATTATGGATTTTTTGGGTGCGAGGGGGTTACAAAGTACTGCGACGAACTTAGAAGTAATAAATCATTCCATTTCATTCATAATCTTAATGGGCATGCGATTTTCATAAAGATACAAGATTGAAAATCCTAGCATAGTATTTTTTATTAATATATTTTTATGCCCTTGGGCAAGTATTTAGAATATTTTTTTACTGATCTATCAATCGCATCCATATGAATATTATAAATATAATCATCCCTAACTTCCCCTATTTTGATTGCACCGAACTTTTCATGAAATTTCCATACTGAAATATTTGATTTTCGGACATCAAAATGTGCTTCGCGAAAATTTAGAGTTTTAGCGAAAATATAAACCATTAAAGCAGATTCAATCGAATAACAAGAAGGCGATCCATACTTAATAATCCATGAGCCCCAGCAAAATGAAGGGCCTTTCTGGTCATAGAGTCTAACTGTACCCACTTTATTAAACTGCAAATCTTTAATAATAAAATAAATTTGCGAATAATCATTTGAATAAGCCTCTAGCCATCTAATTTGTTTTTGTAGGTCATTTTCTGTGTATGACAAAAATTTACTTTTTATTTTATCTGTACGTAAGCCTAATATAAACTCTGCATCGTCCACTGTTGCGTTTTCGAATACTAATTTATGCCCAAAAATTTTATGAGGCTTTACGAAGCAAGGCTTAATAATTTTATTCATTACTATACAAAGATAATGCTTTATATCTACGTTGGAGGATTCTTAAAGTAGACAAAAATATAAGGTTGATATTTGTAAAATTTAATCTTTTCAGCATAGAAAATCTTTTCATTTTCAATTGATCTTTAAATTGATGAAAATTACCAAGATCCTTAAATGAAGACCGCATGAAATTAAATTGCTCTTTCATCAAATCACTGTCTTTTGAAATATTTCTGTTATGTTGGCGATAACAAAAATCAAACGCTTTATAATATTGTATTTTGTAATGCCTATTTTTGAATATACGCAAATATTGCGACCAGTCTTCAATAATAAAACGATTATCATACTTATTTTTTTTTAAGATACTGGCTCTGAAAGTTACTCCCATTGCTGGTATCCAATTACTACAAAGTAAATTATTGTATACACTTCCAATAAGAGGTCTCGGATAGATATCGCTGAATTGGCACAATTTTCTATTATTTGTATTAATCATATAGCCGTCACTATAAACAGCAACAAAATCTTTAGGTAAATGATTAAGTTTATTTACTGCATGCTCAATTCTTTTAGGCAAGTAATAATCATCCGAGGCCAAAGCTGCTATATATAAACCCTTGGATAAGTTAACGGCTTCATTCAAAGTGACTGCCAATCCTCTATTTTTTCTTGTAATAAATTTAAATGAAAATTTATCTTTTAATTTGAGAATTTTCTCTACTGAACGATCCTTTGAGCCGTCATCAATAACGATTAACTCAATACTTTTGTAGGTCTGTGAGAGAACGCTATTAATAGCCTGAGTAACATAATCTTCATGATTGTAAGATACAATAATAACTGTGACTAAAGGTTTTTTTTGGGTCACGTATTAAGTCTCAATTTCGAGAATGGTTTTAGCAACTCTCTCAATTTCTTCTTCATTCATTGAATAAAATAGCGGCAAGCTTAGGACTTCTTTTGCTAATTCTTCCGCAATGGGTAAATGATGCTTATTAAATGCTTGATAATAATTTTGCAAATGAGGTGGTATTGGGTAGTGAATCACGGTAGAAATTTTATGTTGAGCGAGGTAATCCTTAAGTTTGTTTCTATTAAGACTTCGAATCACGTAGAGATGCCAAGCAGACTGGGCGCTATCGGAAATGGTTGGTGTTACTACCTTTGAACCTTTAAGTAAATTTGTATATTTTTTAGCTATATTAGATCGTGCATCATTCCATTCATCAAGCGCTTGTAATTTAACTCTCAAAAAAGCTGCTTGCATCTCATCTAAGCGACTATTAAATCCCAAAGACTCATGATGGTATTTAATTGAGGAGCCGTAGTTCCTAAACTTCTTTACCTTTTCAGCAATAGCATCATCATTAGTTAAAATGGCACCGCCATCACCTAGTGCACCTAAATTTTTTCCTGGATAAAAGCTTGTTCCAGAAGCGTCTCCCAGCGATCCTGTTTTTTTATTCTTATAAAGAGCGCCTTGCGATTGGGCCGCATCCTCAATCACTATAAGATTATGTTTTTTGGCGATCGCATTAATAGCATCCATATCTGCGGGCTGTCCGTAGAGATGAACTGGCATAATGCAACGCGTGCGGGCTGTGATTGCGGCCTCAATGAGTTTTGGATCTATATTGTAACTTTCAATATTGGGTTCAACAGGCACCGGAATTGCGCCACATTGACTCACAGCAAGCCAAGTAGCAATAAACGTGTTAGACGGCACAATAACTTCATCTCCCTTACCTATGCCATAGGCTAACAATAAAAAATGAAGGGCATCTAAACCATTGCCAACGCCAACACAATGCTTTACTTCTGAATAGACTGCGAACTCATGCTCAAAAGCTTCTAATTCTGATCCCAAAATAAACCAGTCTGAATCCATAACGCGTTTATAAGCTTGATCAAGAGAGGCTCTAATGCTTTCATTTTGCCGACTTAAACTAAGAAAAGGTATGTTCTCAATCATTCATTTTTCATCTTGAACAAAATTAATAAATGCATGGTAATCCCTAAAGTAATCTTCCTCATTATAGAAATCTGATGCTAGGACCAAACAGACGGCACCTTCTGAAAAGCTATCCATTTCTCTCCAAATGAATGGACATATATATAAACCTTGGTCATCACGGTCAAGATGGATAGATTTTTTATTAAATCCGTCATCAATGTGGATTGTAAAGGAACCTGAAATAGGAATAATAATTTGATGTAAAGCTTTGTGGGCATGGCCCCCTCTTTCAGCATTGAATGGAATTTTACTTAAGAAATAAACTCGCTTAATATCAAAAGGAATATGAACTGAATTTTCAATAAAAGTTAAATCACCCCTAGCATCTGTAATTTGAGGGAGTAGAAAAAAACGACATTGATTAATTCTATTTAACATTAATAGACTCCGAAATTAATTTGGGGTTTACATAGAAATCAGAGTGCACATTGACTGATTTACCAGTCCTAGCGCGCCCAATAATATATTTAATTTGAATACCAAACAAGCTGGAAATATTTGGCCAGTATTTATAAATAGTTCTTTTGAAATCAGAAATTAGAATGTATACATCAGTTTTTTTATTACAAAATATAATGTTTGCAAAATGAGCTCCTGAAGAACCGATAATAGTATCCGCGTTAGAAAATAACCCAATTTGATCTTTTAAAGAAAGATTTTTAAAATCATAAATTTCAAATCCCTGTTTTTTTAGCAGTGTTTCGATTTCTTTTGAGTTAGTTAAATGTCTATAGCCTGAGTTTCTTTTTAAAAATATCTTTTTTGGCCATTTTTTATTGCTAACCACCTTTCGTTTTAAGATTTTTCTAACGTAATTTAAAGCCTCATAATTGTATAAGCCACTGCAAGATAGGGGCATGTTAATTTTTCGAGGCTCAAAGCTAGCATATCCCGCAACAGAAACCACATAGAGATTCTTTACGTAAATTTTTTCGTTTTGTCTTAAAAAGATTACTCCTCTAGATCCAGCTATCGAATCTAGAGAATCGAGAATATTCTTATGGAGTCCGTGATTAATAATTATTGGAATTCCCTTATATTCTGGATTTTTACAGAATGCAGCTACAGCAGGTAAAATTTCAGTTATCCAATGTGCGTAATTAGGTGCAATTGGATTAATAAATGAAGCAGCTTTGGTGAATTCTGCCTTGTTATATTGATCTATATTGATTTGAATACTAGAGCTTAACGGGCTGTAATAAAAAGTTTGGTGTAATTCTTCTGAAGAAAAGTCTAAATTCCAATCAAATAAATCATGAAAAATAGCAGTTTTATCTTTAAAAAGGATACTAGTGCTACCTAGAACTTGTACATCTTTGATTTGGGCTAAATAAATACTTTCAAAATGATTGAGACCTTTAACATTAAATTTATCAAAATCAGGGTCAAGATTTGAATTTTTGCAAATGTGAGGATTTATATATCGTGTGGATGATGGCTTAAATAAAACAAATGTTTTTAATTGATTTTTTTTAACAAAATCTTTTAGCCTCACAAGATCGTATTTATCGAAGACAACAAGAGCAAAAACCTTAAAAGCAAGAGCATTCCCTTTCAAGCAAAATTCTCTAAGGAATGGAAATGGTTTAATGAAGTTTAAATAGAGACCCCGTAAAAATTTATTTTTTTTAAAATAGGCTATATCAAAAAAAGAACTGGGTTGTTGAGAGTGCGGGTACAAAAATTTTAGTTTTAAAATTTTCATTTATTTATTAATTTGTTCGCTAACACCGTTTAGCGGGTGTCGTTTCAATTGGAATTGAGCGTGCATCATGGTCCATATTTTACCTTTAGAATCATCATTTTTGCCAACTATAACAATCATGTCTAGGTCTTATCAGGGCATTATGCTAGGTTATAATTGCAGTCATATGACACTCCATACCACATTAAGATCAGGCCTTCAGGAGCTTAAAGTTGGACTCACCTCCCACGAGCAGTGGTTCTATATGGCCGTGCAGGATATTAAGCTGAGATACCGTCGCTCCATGATCGGTCCTTGGTGGGTCACGATCTCGACCGGGATCATGGTCCTGATGTTGGGTTTTTTGTGGTCACATATCTTCGCTACCAACCTCGAAAATTACCTCCCCTTCTTCGCGGTAGGTTTTGTGCTGTGGGGATGGATGAGCGGGCAGATTTCGGATGCTGCGGGTGGGTTCTTTCAGTTTCATGGGATGATCAAGCAGGTCAAGCTACCCTTCTCTATATTCGTCTTAAGACTTAACGTCAGGCAGTGCATCGTCTTATTTCATAACAGCATCATCATCGCACTCGTCCTATTATTGATAGGCAAAGGGTTCACACTTATTAGCCTGATAGCAATTCCAAATTTAATACTCATACAACTAAACTTAACCTTGCTATCTATCGTGATCACGATTTTTTGTACGCGTTACCAGGACATGACTCAGGTCGTGAACGTTGGCACTCAGATCACCTTCTTCTTCACACCCATCCTCTGGCAGGTGGAAACCTTAAAGGGCCGAACCTACTTGGCGGAAATGAATCCTGTCTTTCACTGGATTGAGATGGTCAGGGCACCCCTCTTGGGTCACCTTCCAACGATCAATGATTACTTATGGACGGGCGCATCCCTCGTTGTGTTATCAATCCTTGCGGCTTATTACCTCGGTCGCTACCGTTCACGTATCGCCTACTGGTTATAGATCATGGCCACCATTAAACTTCACGAAGTGTCAGTCGAGATCCCGATTTACTCGAACCACAACCGGTCGATCAAGAATTCTCTTTTAAAAAAATTGACGAATGATAAGGTCTTGCCTCACAGTGTCACAGCCCTTAACAACATCACGCTTAACCTAAAGGATGGTGACAGGTTGGGTGTGATGGGTCCTAATGGTGCTGGCAAGTCGACACTGCTCCGTACGCTCGCGGGGGTCTACCTTCCTACCTCGGGTACGATTGAGGTTAAAGGTCGCGTCGCTTCCTTAATCGATATTTCGCTCGGCATGGATGGTGAGGCCACGGGATATGAGAACATCCGCATGCGCGGCATCATGATGGGGCTCTCGTTAAAACAGATTAGGTCGATGGAGGATGAGATCGCGGACTTCTCAGGCTTAGGCGATTTTTTACATATGCCAATACGCACTTACTCCACCGGCATGCATATGCGATTAGGTTTCTCAGTCTCGACGGCAGTTGACGCTGATATTATCCTGATGGATGAATGGTTGAGTGTGGGTGACAGTGAATTTATTCTAAAAGCCGAAAAAAGATTAGAGAATTTTATTGGGCGATCATCTATCCTGATCATTGCTTCTCACTCAAAAGATCTTATTCAAAAAACGACGAACCAAATCTTACGGCTTGAACACGCCGGTTAATTTTTATTTAAAATAAACGGCTTCAGCAAAACTTTTTGCCACGACGTCTTTTATAGACAGTTCAGGCTCAAAATCAAACGGCCATTTAATAGCAATGGTTTCGTCATTCCACACAATAGATTGCTCATGTTCTGGGCTATAAAAATCTGTCGTTTTATATAAAAATTCTGCGGTATCAGATAGCGTCACAAATCCGTGCGCAAAACCTTCTGGAATCCATATCTGCTTTTTATTGTTAGCCGATAATACTTCACCAACCCACTTACCAAAAGTTGGTGAAGATTTTCGAAGATCCACTGCGACATCAAATACCTCACCCTGGATGACACGAACTAATTTACCTTGTGCCTTAGGCGGCAATTGATAATGGAGACCACGTAATACCCCCTTCGCAGATTTCGAATGATTGTCTTGAACGAAATTAACTTTCCGACCAACAACTTCTTCGAATTTTTTTTGGTTAAAACTTTCAAAAAAGAATCCGCGGTCGTCACCGAAGACTTGTTGCTCAATAAGAAGAACATCAGGAATGCTTAAGGGTGTGACTTTCATGTGTTACAGAATTTTTTCTTTTAAAATGCGGTGCAAATAATGGCCGTAACCATTTTTTGAAAGAGGTGCAGCTAACTTTTCTAATTGGGTGGCATTAATCCAGCCACGACGATAAGCAATTTCTTCGGGACAAGATACCTTTAAGCCCTGACGATTCTCGAGTGTTGCAATAAATTGGCTTGCTTCTAAAAGTGAATCATGTGTGCCGGCATCGAGCCATGCGTAACCCCGGCCCATGATTTCTACATTCAATTTTTGTTGGTCTAGATAAAGTTGGTTGAGATCTGTGATCTCTAATTCACCGCGCGGGGAAGGCTTTAAACTTTTAGCCATAGAAACGACATCTTTATCGTAAAAATAAAGGCCCGTCACCGCGTAATTTGATTTTGGATTTTTTGGTTTTTCTTCCAAAGATAAAACTTTTTTGGTCTTATCAAATTCGGCGACACCATAACGCTCCGGATCGTGAACGTGATAAGCAAATACAGTGGCACCATTATCACGCTGCATTGCATTTATTAATAAATCATTAAAGTCATGGCCATAAAAAATATTATCACCTAAAACTAAAGCAGATAAATCATCTCCGATAAAAGTTTCACCTAAGATAAAAGCTTGTGCTAAACCATCAGGAGACGGTTGTACCTTATAGGAAATATTTAAACCCCATTGACTGCCATCGCCGAGTAGTGAATCAAAACGAGGTATGTCTTCTGGCGTCGAAATAATCAAGATATCTTGGATGCCAGCTAGCATTAGAGTGCTAAGCGGATAATAAATCATAGGCTTATCGTAGACAGGAAGTAACTGTTTTGAAACGCTCTGTGTCACGGGATAAAGCCTTGTACCGGAACCACCTGCAAGTATGATACCTTTTCTTTTTTTAAAATTTATCAATTAAATTATTTCCATTAAAACTTTTTTAACTTCATCTTGCCACTGAGGTAATTCTAGCATGAAGGTCTTTTTTAGTTTTTCACAATTCAATCTTGAGTTGAATGGCCTCTTCGCTGGCAAAGGGTATTCAGAAGTTGGTACAGCTTTAATATTTTCAGGCTTTAATTTAGTCTTGAGCCCTAAAAAAGAAGCCTCATTAAAAATATAACTTCCAAAATCAAACCAATTTATCTCGCCATTATTGGTCACATGATAAGTACCAAATTCTATAAAATTTTTATTTTTTAAAATCATTTCAACAATTTGAATTGTCACATGACTTAACATAGATGCAGATGCTGGGCTGCCCCATTGATCATTAACAATGTTAATTGAATCTCTCTCTTGAGCAAGACGTAGTATCGTTTTTAAAAAATTATTGCCATGTGAACTAAAAACCCAACTTGTTCTCAATATAATATGTTTTGAGTGTTTGCGAACTTTCTCTTCGCCCTCGCATTTGGTTTTTCCGTAAACTGATTGGGGATTAGTCAAATCTGTCTCGACGTAGGCCCCCTTTTTTAATCCATCGAACACATAATCAGTCGAAAAATGTACCACAGGGATATCTAACTCTCTTGCCTTATCTGCTAAAACTTCCGGTGCAATTGTATTGATTTGGTAAGCTAGATCAGGCTCTGACTCTGCCTTGTCGACCGCCGTATAAGCTGCAGTGTTTATGATGATGTCGGGCTTTGTTTGGTCGATGAATTGCCTTATCGCATCAGTATCTGCAAGGTCTAACTCTTCGCTGTCTGTAGCAATCAGTTCACCTAATGTACTTAATTTTTTATTTAATTCAAAGCCGACCTGACCGTTTTTACCAGTAAGAAGGATTTTCATGAATAATGCTTCTCAACCCAATTTTTATATTCGCCACTGACGACATGGTCGACCCACGCTTGATTATTCAGATACCACTCAACTGTCTTTCGGATACCAGTCTCAAATGTTTCTTGGGGTTTCCAGCCTAATTCTTTTTCGAGCTTTGAGGCGTCGATTGCGTAGCGCCTATCGTGGCCGGGACGGTCTTTGACATAGGTGATTTGAGATTCGTACTTTGCGCCATCCAACTTAGGTTTCAATTCATCTAGGATGGTACATAAAGTTTTAACGACATCTAAATTCGCCTTCTCGTTCCAACCGCCTACGTTGTAGGTCTCGCCTAATTTTCCTTTTTCTAAGACAGTTCGAATCGCGCTGCAGTGATCTTTTACATAGAGCCAGTCGCGGACCTGCTGTCCGTCACCGTAGATGGGTAGCGACTTTCCTTCAAGTGCATTTAATATGCAAAGCGGAATCAATTTTTCTGGGAAGTGGAAGGGTCCATAATTGTTAGAGCAGTTCGTTGTTAATACCGGCAAACCATAAGTATGGTGCCAAGCTCTGACTAAGTGATCGCTTGCGGCCTTACTTGCACTGTAGGGACTATTAGGCTCATATCTATTTGTTTCAGAGAATGCGGGGTCTGATTTTTCTAATGATCCATAGACCTCGTCGGTCGACACATGTAAGAACCTGAATGCTTTTTTGGATGTCTCATCTATCTCTTCACAGTATGCACGAACGGATTCCAGTAAGTTATAAGTACCCACGATATTGGTTTCAATGAAATCACCCGGGCCATGGATCGAGCGATCCACATGACTCTCGGCTGCAAAATTCACCACCGCCCTTAACCGATATTTTTTTAAGAGCTGGGATATAAGTTCGCGATCGCCAATATTTCCCTTGATGAAGTGATGGTGTGGATTGTTATTTAATGAGGATAGGTTCTCTAGGTTACCTGCGTAGGTTAAGAGATCTAAGGACACGACATCTTCTTTAGAATGCTCGAACCAGTCTAAGACGAAGTTAGATCCGATGAAGCCTGCGGCACCTGTGACGAGGATAGTCATATAGATAGAATTTTAACTTAAAAAGAGGCTTAAATTAAGTGGTTAGTCTAGGTTTGCTAACACCACTTAGCGTGCCCTTTTCTAATAATATCTATAGCTTATGGAGTATGGCGCCAAGGTATAGGCCGAGATGGGTGTCCAAAGTCTGGCGGAAGAGGCCGAGCTCGTCGATCATCCTCCACCTCTCTATGAGAGATTTATCGCGCAGGATTACGAACTGGTCGATGAGTTTAAGGTTCCTTTTGTTGGTTTGGACGGAGAGTTTATTGAATGCGTTGAGGTGCTTCGTGTTGTAGATTCTATAGGTGCCGTTCAAGAGGATTCTTAGGCGTTTCAGCTTTGCTATGAAGCCGGTATTGGCGCCGATGAGCGACTTACTGTGCTGTCGGTAGAAGATCGTCGATTCATGGTCGTAGAGGGTCTGCCCACCCTTCAGCTCGTTCATGATGTAGAGCCACCAGTCGTGCGACACCACCTCGCACCCGGGGTACTTCTGGACCGTCGTCTTAAGTGGGTTGTTGAAGGCCATGGTGTTGCCGCCGGCGATACTCTGCACGATGGCGTTCCGGAATGAGGGGGGCTTTAGGAAGAGGTCCGACTGGCCCAAGATTTTTTTAGCGTCACTCGAGACGTAGGTCGTCCTGGCACAGTAGAGTATAGGTTTTAGGGGGTCGAGCCTGGAGATTTTTTTAATCGTGTGGCTTAACTTATGTGGCATCCAGACGTCGTCTTGGTCGCAAAGAAAATAGAGGTCGGCCTTAATTTTAGGGTCGTTGATGATTTGAAGGAAGTTTTGGCAGAAGCCTTTTTGTGGGCCGCGGCGGATGTGAAGTTTTTTAAGTCCCCATTTTTTTTGGTAGGCCTTCAAGATGTCTAAAGTTTTATCTTTGGACCCGTCGTCATTCACGTAGAGTGTCCAGTTTTTATAGTCCTGGTTATAGATGGAATCGAGTTGTTCTTCAAGAAATTGCTCGCCATTGTAAGTGCACATAAGGATGGCAACTGGGGGTGATTTTTTAAATTGCTTGTTCAATTTTTAAACTCGCCTAATCGATTAAAAATTCCATCAAAAACCGCGAAAAAAGTATATTTTAAAGTCTTAAATTTATCTTCACTCACAAATAAATAAAATACAAACCTTCTGATCATTTTAAAGAGCTCAAGACACTTCCATTTTAAAGGTACATAGTCTTTTTTCATAAGCACTATTGAATTTCTAATAATGTAGTAGTGCCTTACAGGGGAGCGATGAAAAGGTTTAAAAAGATTAAATAAACTAATATAGTGTTCACCTAAATTATGTTTCATAACAACTTCTGTATTTAAGGCAATTTTATATCCTTTAGATGCAGCCCTAAAGCACCAATCATGATCAATTCCATCAATAAATAATTTTTCATTCATAGGGCCGACTTCTAAAAAAACATCTTTAGGAATCACTGAGCCAGAAGTGATGGCTGATTCAACGAATAAAAAGGGATGATTTGAATCGATTTGCAATAAGTTTCTGTTCTTTATATCTTGAATTACTGGAGCCACAAATGCAATATTTTTATCATGATTTTTTAGCCATGACCTTGCCAAGATTAATGGATGCTGTGGAGATGGCTCACTATCCTGGTCAAATAATGCTACAAATCTTATTTGCATAGTATTAAATGCATAATTAATACCTTGGTTAAGCGCCTTAGCAAGGCCTACATTTTTTTTATTGACGATAAGATGCAATCCAGAAATTTTATTTAAGCGAAGAATAAGCTTTTCATCAGCTCCATTAACCACAGCAATCAATTGGTAGCCGACTCGGGTAAAATTGTTAATAAATTTCATCGTGTTAACTTCTGGATAAAATAAGACAAAAACAATAGCAATACGGGAAGCTTTTATATCAGTCTTTGAAGCGGTATTTTTCGAAAACTTATGCAAGGTTTAAATTTTCTTAAACACAAAAAGATTTTGTAGCGCAAGAAATTCTGCTAATTGATTTTTTTCCATAAATTTAGGAACGAGCTTACCTACCGCCTTGTAGTCAAGAATGTCAAATTTTGAATTAAGAGCAAGATTCAAAATATCCTTCTTACAGAACCATCGCAAATGAGTTTTATCAAATAAACCAGCTTCGTTACGGGGAAAGGTCCCTCTAAGAAATACGTGATAAAAAGTCCTTAACTGTCTTATATTTGGCACGGAGAGAACGAAAATGCCATTTTGATTTAGTTTCTGATGGGCAAAGCTGAAAAAGGCCTCTGGGTCAGATAAATGCTCCAATACATCATTTGCAATAATTAAATCAAAATAATTACTTGGAATAGATTTTTTTAATTTGTAATCTTCGACTGATCCACGAATAAAACGAATATCTTTTCGCTTAGATGGATAATTATCAATCCCCCATAATTCGTTAAATTTCTTATCGTTATATTTAATTAGCGTTGGAAAATCGCCTCCGCCTATTTCCATGACCTTTCCATGAGAAATTTTTGGAGTAATTTCTAGCACATCATAACGAATATTCTTATAGTAATTAAGTGACATATATTTTATTTAAATTTCAAGGCCTGTGATTTTAAAAAATAGAACATTGATAAAAATTCACCATAAATGAGCTTCCCCGTAGCAACAATAAAAAAACCGTAAGCTATAGCAAGACGTCTTGGAAGATAAAATAATGGTAAACAAAAAATGTATAATGAATATTCCGAATGGTATCTGTTATAAAAAACCTGCGCCATTTCTTTTTTGTTGAAGATTGTTTTATTAATGAGGAGTCGCAATATCACTAAAGGGAAATAATTAATTAAAAATTTTTTATTTAATCGGCTAATAGTCTTTGCATTTATGCCACTCGGCTTATAAAAATCTAATATCCTTCCGAGATCTTTTGAAAATAATAAAAGCCCTTTGGGTCCCCAAGCTGCATTTGATCTGTCAGCAGCAACCAAATAATCATTAATGAATAATGATTTTTTTCCAGCAAGGCCAGCTCTTAGTATTAAATGTATCTGTGTTAGGAGCGGGTCAATTAAATTTTTAGGATCAAGATGGTTAATTAATGACTTATTAATGATCATCGAGGAGATAAATGTGATTAAGGGTCCTGATTTAACAATAAAAAGATTAAAGTCATTAAACTCACTATTCTTGAGAAATGATTTAGGTTTTTCTTTCAGGAAGTCAGAAGCAAATCCATAAGCTCTCATACAAATTAATGAGTAGTCGTTCGCATTTATAATTTGCATGATCTTTTCTAAAGCACCTGGAATCAGAATATCATCATCACCTAAAACATAAAGATACCTTCCATTCGCCAAATTAAAGCAATTTACCCAATTGAGATCAAAGCCGAGATTAGATTTATTTCTAACGTATTTGATTTCAAATCCAAGATTAATATATTTCTCAAAGATTTCTTGACTATGGTCAGTTGAAAAATTGTCAGAGACAATGACTTCAACAGATTTGCGAAAGCGTTTTACCTGGGGCATTAAAATACTCAAATTTCTCTCTAGGCAATCTGCCCGATTGAAAGTTGGTATAGCTATCGTCAATTGAATGATTTGATTCATATAAAATCAACATGGGCCTGTCGTTTAAGCTTAAACAAAAGTGGACCGCACAACACAAGTATAAAAAATAAATTTGTAATTAAAAGACCTTCAATTCCGAACAAACTACAAGTCCAAATAGAAGTTAATAGGGACAAAATATTAGTTGAAAGATATATGTGGGATGCGGGATCTTTGTCTCTGAGTCTGAAGTAATAGGAAAAAGATGTAAGTGCCTGCATAAGTGAAAAATTGATAAATAGAAAAATAAAATTTTGCATGCTCAAAATTTTATCTTTTATAAAAGATAAATTTGTAAAATCAATTACATATAAAGCTATTAAAAAAGCTAAAAAACCAATAAAAGTATACCTCATGGTTTTTACGTATTCATTTCTAAAAATTTTATTTGATTCATTTTTTTTATTAATATGATAAAGCCTGGACATTTCAGAAATATGAGATTGTAGGGATGAGCCAGCTAATGAGACAATACTGGAAGCAATCACGATAGAAATGCCCAATTTGCCTGCGTCAGATCTAGAAAAATAAAAAACTATTAGGTTGGGAGAAAAGTAAAAAATATAACTTGCAATCAACATTAAGATTGATTTCTTATGGATTGGCCATACTAATTTTTTAGCATTGAATGTATAGTTTTCTTTCGAAAATAATGCATTTTTGATTACATTTTTGTATTTCTTAAAGAATAGTGGGTAAGCTATTAAGCAAAGGGAAAAGCACATCACGCCTGGTCCATATAGAGGTTTTCCAATATAAATAAAAAACCAAATTAAAAAAGCGCTTAAAATTGAAACAGCAATTCTGGAGCCATAAACAAGCTTAACTTTACCCATACCCTCAATTACTGCAAGCATGGAGTTAATAGGTACCGATAATGCTGTAAAAAATACAATACATATCCATGGCTTAAACCAAATATAAGACTCATTAGGATAGGCTGAATTAAAATACAAATATCCTAGCGGTATAAACAAACAAAATATCAACAATGAAATTACTATTAAATACTTACCTAACCACCTAATAAAACTTAAAAATTGAATATTTTGTGATTTTTTAACTGCTGCGTAATTTAAAGCTGGAGTATTTCCTTTATGATAAAACTTTGCGGAAAGTTGAACTAGCAAAATGGGAAGGCCAAGTTCAATTAAGTTATATGATGAGATAAGTGAGCCAATTGCATAATAATAACCTTGTTGGTGAGGCGTTAAATAAGTTGCTATTAAGATAGTAGTAACAAAACCAAGGAGAATTATTGAACTCCTTTGAGCAAATATCATTAAACCCTGCTTAGTCATGCAAGTTTTTCAATTCTATAAAAAATTAATTTTTAACAAAATCTAATCTTTCTCTAAAAGCAATATTTAACAGTAATGTATATATAAAGAATCCAATGAATATCAAGAGAAGTCCAAGATATGAATGATTGAGAATATTAACCTTGTGAAGAACTGTATTAAATTGATCTAAACAATAATAATTGTTTTCAAATTCGAAATGTTTATTATCGCCTTTGATTGAGCACCCCGAATAGAGTGACAACAATAACCACAATGCAAATATATGAAATAATGCAGCATAAATTATTTGTGCATAAAATAATATTGAATATTTCCTACTAGTTAAGATAGTCTCTAGGCTCAGTCCAATGGCACATGCAATCCAAGGAAAAAGAACATGTAAATACCATCCCGGACTCGTTGCAACTCCTCCCACGGCCATAGAAATTAGTATGTGATAAGTTAAACCCGCATAAAAAAATAAAAAAAGCCATACTAAGAAAGAGCTAGAATCCAAAAGCCTCTTTTTTATTTTTAAAAAATAGAATAGAAACAAAAATAAAGAAATACAAATCATTGGTACATAAAGTGCGATGGGCATCCTTGTAAGAGACCAGGAGCCAGCCCATAAAAATGTTGCTATGGGAACAACTAGCGCCCTTAAAAAAGTCATTAATGAAAAGTGCTCCTTTAATCCAGCAATTAAACCTCCTTGCTCATTAAGCTGAAGTGACTCGATACCTGCACCTATATCGGAAAAAACTAAATATTTATATAAATACCAACCGCCTGCGGTCAAAATCATGGTTACGAAAAGGAGTAAAAGGCTTACAAAACTCTTCTTTGTACTTCCTTTAAAAAATAATTTACTAGAATAAAAAAATAAAACCGCTAGAAATATTGGGACAAATAAAGCTTTAGTTAACAATCCAAGGCCAAGCAAAAATCCAACAAGGGTTGATTTTTTTAAACTGGAAGAATCTTTATTGAATTTCGATAAGGCTAAAAATAAAGCTCCTGAAAAAAATAATACAAGACTGTCGTTACCTATACGAGAAAATTCTAAAAAAAACATTGGGAATATTACCGGATAAACTAAAAAGCCAAGACGTAAAAAATCATTTCTAGACGAATCGACATTATCTTTTATTGCTTTATATGCAAAGAGAATTCCTCCCAATGCCATCAAATAAGAAAGTATTCTTAATAAAATTATTTTATTTAATAAAGAAATATCGGGAAAAAAATTGATAAAAGGTGCCAATATTAAATAATAAAGTGGTGGATGTTGATATTCCCAGTTTTCTAGTGGGCTAAAGATAAAATTTGATACTTCATGCGATTGACGGTATTCTTTTTCATAAAAACTTATCTTTGTATTGTCAGAAAAAAAGTTTCTGTAGCTTTTTTCATGGTCAAAAGGAGGATTTCCTGAATTATATGGAGAAGGTCCTTCGTAATTAAAAATTGACTTATCGATATAAGAATGATTTTTTAAAAAAGATAAATTTGATGATGAAATTTCTAAAATCCTTGAAAAATGAGCTGTTTCATCAAATCCCTCAAAGATTGGCACAATTAATGCATAGCCACTACCTATCGATAGAATGGCAAAAGAAAAGAAAAGAAATAGATTTTGGCTAATTTTATAATTTAGCCACTTATATAGTTCAAGAAGTGAATTCATTTTTTCATATTATCATTAACATGAGTACCATTAAAAATAGAGCATTGTTTTATTAGTATTTTACATAATAACTTTGCACTATAATTTTAAAAAATTAACCATTAAACAAATTGACAAATAAAAATACTTACACCAAGCATTTGGACCTTGGCTGCGGTGACAAACCAAAAAATCCATATAACCAAGAAAAGCTTTATGGGGTTGACCTTATGACTCAAAATATTAGCAAAGAAAATATTGCAGAAATTAAAAATGCTAATTTAATTTTTGAAAAAATACCCTTTAAAAATAATTTCTTCGATTCTGTTTCGGCATATGACTTTCTAGAACATATCCCAAGAATTGCATACTCTAAAAATCAAAAAACTCATTTCGCATTTATTGAGCTAATGAATGAAATCTTTCGTGTTTTAAAACATCAAGGTAAATTCTATGCTGTGACGCCAGCATACCCTGACCCATCTGTCTTTGTGGATCCTACTCACGTTAATTTTATAACTGCCAAAACGCATCACTATTTTTGTATGCCATCTATCGGGGCAAAAATGTATGGTTTTAATGGCTCATTTAAAGTAATTCGCATCAAAAAAATTAGGCCTAAGTATCTGTATGAGCCTACAACACTTGATTTAAAGCAAAAGCTAAGAAAATTAAATGACAAATTAAAAGGTTTGGAATCTCATTTAATATGGGAACTAGAAGCGTTAAAAAAATAATGGTGGAGCTGCACAAAATGGGATAGTTATGTTTTCCCGAATTTAATCAATAATTTGTGGGTTTTGAGAACCCCTTCTACCCACAAAACTACCACAAAAACTTTCAGGTAAATATTGCTGCCCTGCTCCAAGTGTTAGATGTATTTTAGCAGAGAGAGGTAAATGGAGTAATTTTTCAATATACCTATAGTTTTCTCAATAATAAAGTATAATCATCCTCGGCTTCAAGCACTAAAGGTTCGTTAACTTTTTAGTCCAATTCTCATCCCGCCTGTAAATGAGTTTTTCTCTAAAACTTATTTAAAAGGGGTTGTCTAGATGTTCTCTTCAAAACTTATTGTGTGTCTAATTTTAATATCTCTCATTTCAGGATGCTCTACCGCTAAAAAAGCAAGTGAAGTTTCTGCAACTTATGTACCGGTTTATAGATATGCAAATATGACATGCATACAATTAATTAATGAAGCTGAGTCTCTCCGAAGAGCTACTCCTGCTCTTGAAGCTACTGTTGATAAACATAGAAGCAATCAAACTGGGATAGAAGTTGTAACTTGGATATTATTCTGGCCAGCAGCATTTGCATTGGATAAAGGTGAAAAAGAAAGTAATGAACTAGCCCAAGCCCGCGGGGAGTTACAAGCAATTCAACAAGCATTATTATCAAATAATTGTAACAAAAATTAAAAAACCACCTCTCGGTGGCTTCTTACTCTAACTAGGAAGTGGTGGAGCTGGGGGGAATCGAACCCCCGTCCGTAAGCACTCTACAGAAAGTTCTACATGTTTAGCTATGTTGTTTTTTATTTAACGGTTCAATCA
>Ga0214919_10001172_pt1 | contig 43774 bp, 64 predicted proteins | sample LL1503_MetaG_FD_177994 | JGI IMG/M metagenome (GOLD analysis project Ga0214919, IMG submission 177994) | Freshwater microbial communities from Lake Lanier, Atlanta, Georgia, United States - LL-1503 | ecosystem: Environmental > Aquatic > Freshwater > Lake | place: USA: Georgia | collected... | reverse complement strand
GCTATGTCATCTCGTTCTAGCATTTGATACTTGCGATTGTATTCAATGGCTAGATTCTGCACCATGTCGTTGTATTCTTCTATGTAGTTGTTCATGGAATGTCTATTGTTCCACCTAAGATTGGCACAGTATATGGAGATACCTTTTTGCCATCTTGAATTAAGATACCTATACCTTGTTGCCAGTTGGCAGTGCCAGATGTAAGGTAACTAGCCTGTTTAATATCCATCATGTGTCCAACTTCTAAACCAAATAAAGTTTGAGTCTTACCGTAAAAACCAACCGTGTCATGCTGTAACCCTAGTCTATGTGTGTGTCCACATACTACTGACTTACCTATTCTTTTTGCTAGGTTCAGTGCTGTTGATCCGGGCACTCTATTAAGTGCGCCTTCATCTCCGTGTGCCATTACCCAGCCGGGTAGTAACTCACGCATTCTATGTAGATAGGTAATACCTAAAGAAGAATACCCCAGTAATTGTTCTATCTCAAGTGACTTGAGGCTAGAAAAAGCAGGAGCATACTTGCGCATGTAAGTATCTATTCTATCTGTGTGATTACTGCGTTGAATATAAAATGGTTTCTTTCCTAATGCTGCTCTGTACTGTGACATAATATCTTTTGTTAAATCTATTCCGTCTTGCAGCGTGCCAGCATATTCGCCTGCCATGCCTTTGTTCCAACGGCTAGGTTCAGGTGCATCTAACTCGTCACCCACACACCACAACTCATCAGGCTTGTAATCTTTTATAAATTGAATTGAAGCCTTGACTGCCTTAGTATCGTGATATGGTATTTGAAGATCAGATAGAACTACTATCCTCTTCATAGGTACTCCTTAAAGGTATGCCTTCCCATAGTCCGCGCTGAACTAGTATCCCTATGGTTGCATAGTTCACTAGGTCTATGAGTGAATCTTCGATAGATTCGTAGTTCGGCGTGTCGTTCTTGTCACTACATAGGTGGCTAATCCTTGCTAACTTGTCATACATACGCACTGTTAGCCCATTCATTGCACCACCCGGTGCATGGGCTATGTTGAGTGGACCATAATCTTTATGTTTTTTTAAAAGGATTTGTAGGCATTGTTCCATTACATCTTTAGGGTCTTGGCTATTTTTCATTTAGTATTTTCTTTAATGTTTGATCTATATCTTTCATTGCTTCCCATACATCATGTTCTTCTAGCATTTCTTCTAACTGTCCTTTAGATGAGGCAACTAGGATACCTGCTAATGAAGTTAATAATTCTACAACTGTTTCTTTTTTTTCTGTTAACAATGCTTGATGAATATCTTCTAATGCAGATAGAATATTTAGTCCCCGTTTTTCTGAGATTGCTATCTGCAGGTTAGGCTTTACTGCTTTTATATATCCCCATACATCATGGGGAAATGCACTCTCCGATTCGCTCATTAATCCAATCAACTCCCATCTTAGTTATAACACTGTTAACATCTTCATTCTCTGGCATTGCTATTATATTTACGTTGCTTAGTTCTCTTGCTATCTTCTTGCCGAACTCTTGACCTGCGGCATCACCATCTGCTAAGACAATAACTATATCGTAATCATCAAGGATGCGGGTATAGTGTGACTTGTAATTGCTTGCTCCGGGTATACCTATAGTTGGGTGTATAGTTTTATTACTCATTAAGATACAATCAAACTCACCTTCGGTTACACAGATATACTTGTCTGCTACAAAGCAAGCCTGAGTATTAAACATAGTAGTCTTAGCACCAATTAATCCCATATATTTAGGGTCTTCATTATTCATACTGCGGAATCTTATATCTACCACGCCTGATGGCGTGATATAGGGTATTGCTAGTCTGCCTTTGTATGCTTCATGCCCCGGCAGAGGATCTTCTACCACTCCCAGATGAAATATCCTTGCTTCGTCTACCGACAGACTGCGAGTTGCTAGATAGCCTTCTGCCAGTTCCAAATGACTGCTGTACTGCTGAGTAGCCCGTAAGAGAAAGTGTTTCTGCGTACTTGATAGCCTCATGGTAACTTACTCCTTCCTTATGTTGTATTAATTTATAGACATCTCCTGCTACTCCACAACCATGACATTTAAATATGTTGTTATCAAAGTCTACTGCTGCTGATGCATGGCTGTCGTCATGGAATGGACACTTCATCTTGCGATAACCTGATCCACGATTAGGTACTTGTGCACCTATATATTCTAGATATTCTCCGATACTATGCTTTGTCTGCATTTAGTACCTTTCTCAATAGTTCTACCCACACATGTACGGGCATAGTTGCATACCAATCGGCAGGGTTTCCCCGACCCTTACGTTTGTGCACAACCACGCCTGTCCATGCTTTGTCATTAGCCATCTCTGTAGCCAACTCTGTGAGCCAACCAGCCAAGTCCATCTTGACATGATTCTTAATCTCTATTGTGACTCCGGGGATACCAGAGATATCACCTTTGTCTAATGTTGCACCAGCCAAGCGTCTGTCTACATAAGGGAACCATTGCTTGAGGTATTTAACTACATCTCGCTCTGCTCCTGAGCCTTTGGCTTTGGCTGCACTACTCATTGAGTTATCATTTCTACTTGTCGGTAATCACGGACTACATCTTCAAGATACATAGAGCCGGGTTCAAATGATAAAGATATATATGTATTGCCAGTATGATCGGCTTTGCCGTATCTGTTTTTGACTGGAGCAATACATAAGTAAATATCACTACCCTGCATCATCTGTCCTACTGTTAGTACCATAGCAGGTATCTGACTGACCATACCCTGTAATGCTGATCGTGGTTGGCAAGGAAAGCCGGGAGCACCTTCTTTTGTATGGTGTAGAACTAATACACATGCATTGGTATCACGTGCTAGATACTTTAACTCTTTCATAACTGCACGCATACCAGCAAATTCTTCATGCCCATCTATTGCTATGTCCATAAGATTATCTACTACTATAAGTGTTGGACTTCTACCCCACATAGTTTCAAATGCTGATACTTCTTCATCTAAATCTTTTAGGGTAGGTGATGGTTCAAATGACCAGTAAAGATGATTGTATTCTTTTAGTATCTCTCCTGCTTTAGTTGGATCTGTTTTTAGTATTTGTTCTGCTACTGATTGATTAATCTTGGATCGCATAGCAACTAAACGCATTGCCATTGTATGAGCATTGGTATCTGCTGAGAAGTATAGAGTTGGTTGCTTCAATCGTGCTGCTATATGCAACGCAATAGAGGATTTGCCTGCTCCGGGTGTACCTGCAATTACAGTTACCTCTGCTCGGCGTAGAATGATTCCTTCTTTTTGAAAAGCCTGAAAGGTAGGCGGTAATGGTTCTCCGCCTACCTCTGGCTTGCCAATACTACGGCGCAGTGTTTTCATTACTGCTTAGTTTGATCCGCTTGGAAAGTATTCCAATCTGGTTGACCTGCTTTAATATACTGTGTTGCACACTTACTTACATCACCTTGTTTAGCAGGACAGAAGTGTCCTTTGTATGGACCAAACTTGCCTGTTAGTCCATGGATACGTGTCATTGTACCGTGTGGACACATGCGTGTACCATTTGTAGGAGTACCAGATAACGGTACTGTTACTGTACTTGTAGCACCTAATGCTGCTGCTGCATATGCTGCATCTGGTTGTGGTGGTACTGCTGTATTTACTGGTGTGCTTCCACGCACTGCTGTTTCTACTTCTGTTACTGCTTCTACAATCTGTGAAATGTATGCAGTAAGTGCTGTAAATTCATCAGGTGTTTCGCCACGCAAAGTAATTTGCGTACCGCCTGCTGTTTTTAGATTGATGCTGATAGGTGCTTCTGTGCTACTCATGCTCCTCCTTTAGTTTCTCTGTTAACTTCTTGGTATCTCTCCAAGACCTAACCTTCATTGCTAACTGGATACCTTTCCAGCCTTGTTTGATATCAACAAAGTGCAGAGTACATTCTCCACCGCCTGCTGGCAAGTGCACAATGATTCCTTTTTCAGTATTGATATCTCCCCAACTACCACGGCTTGCCGTGGCAGGGTCATACGGCAAGCCGTGAGCGTAAACGGCTAACTGCATAGCAATCTTGTGTGGGTAACTGATACTGCCTGTTTTTAAGTCAGAGATAAACTTTTCTCCTTTGTATTCAACTATCCGATCAGGTGTACCAGCAATCTTAAACTTATCTAACACACAGAATTGTTCTATATGTATGTTAGTAAAATGTTTTGTTGCTTCATCGTATGCTTGTATGTCTGCTTTGTAATCATCTGGTATGACACCTAAGTCTAATCCTCTATCTAACTTTTCAGTTAGTGTATGTATAGCAGTACCAATAGTTGCTGCTTGCGTAGCACCTGCTGCTTCCATTGCATCTTCTACTAACTTGTCCATCTCTAATTTGTTTTCTCTTGCTGCACTTGCAGCGAGTAATAAATCAGGACGTAATGTTAATCCGGCTGCAGCCATACGTAGTTTCCATGCTACTAATGCAGTGCCATCATCTAATGAACCGGCAACCGTAGTAGTCCGTGTGTACGGTACTGGCTTACCACCTTTAGGTGGTACAACCATAGGTCTACCGTATCTATCTCTTGCTATCTCTAACTCTGCCATTTGTCCCCTTTGTTTAGTGCCGGTAGATAAATAAGAAAGGAGATCAAACTTATCTATCTACCAGCATATGTATTGTACACCCTACCCTTTAGGTGTACTTACATCTTTACCGATACAGTTATAATTTTTCTTGTTGAAGGTCATTTACATGAACATCTTCTATCCATATATCTGCATCTTCTCCAAAATTAATTTCTATATTATCTGTAATTAATTCTCTTGCAGTTGTTCCGTTGTTTGCTTCCAAACCATTAATTGTAGCATAGATGATAACACTTGCTGACCAAGTAGTTGATAGTCTGTCAAGTCCAATGTCTTCAAGGAAGTCGCTTGCAAATTCCTTTTCAATGGTTGTTGCATCACCACTTGTCCAGTCCAAGTTAGAAAACCATTCTCGTACTTTAATGAGTGACTCATTCCGTTCCGCGATACGCTCTTTAAGTCTTGAGGTAAGTTTTTCAAAGTCGTCTGCAGTTGCTTTGAGTGAGTCATATTCATCCGCTTTCTTTTTATAGGCAATGATTTCACTGGCTGTATACCATACATCTTCAATCTTAATTACGTCCATGATTTCTCCTTATGCTGTTAGTAGTGCTAGTGCTTTGGTTTTAACTTTGTCACTGCCACCTGATAGGGCATTGACTGCTCTACGATTGTCATTGGTACCTGCAAAATGGTCAGCGTATTCAATTACTGCTTGCCATAGTCCGAATGCAGTACCTCTAATGTTTTCTTGGGTAGGTGATTCTGTATAGATATCATATGCACGCTCACGTGCAGTAGTTGCTATTGTATGCTGACGCTTTTGTCCTTGGTTGAGTAAGTGATAAGGACTGTTGGCTACCTCTGCAGGTAGTGTCCACACTTTTTCAAAGAAATCTCGTGCTTGTTTATGTGATTTCTCTATGCCTAGTAATGCATCTGCTGTGAGTTGATACTCATTAACTGCATCATATGTTAGTTTAATAATGTTGCGGATATCATCAACAGATAACTTAGAGTTACTTGTATGTTTCATCCTGTAGGTATATGAATTGTATCTTTTGTTTGAGATTAAGCCATTGATTTGATTAGAACAAAACAATCGCTCAATGATTGGCTTGATTGCTACTGATGCTGAACCATCGTGCGAGGTTCTGACCAGCAGAAACGCCGCATGTGGGTCATTGGCTACCTCAATACCTTTAGGTATTTCAAGCACCATCCATACACTAGCACCACCATTGTATTCACCTGCTGCTGCATATCGTGCATCTCCTGAATCAACGAGAGTATCTAGCGCACTAAATACTTCCATGTTTTGCACAACTTTATACTTGTGACCGACTACACCAATAACTTTATTCTCATCACCTAACCTGAGTACTGCTTTTCTATTTGCTATTGGATAGTAATCTGTTACTGCTTCGTAATCATTTACTTGATTAGTAACATAGGATTGTATGTCTGTTAGTTTAACAGTCCAATCTAATCCTGCTTGTTCTGCTGCGTATGCTGCTGAAGTAGCATTAACTGCTACTCCAGCCTTAACCCATGCTGATTTGTTTGTAGTTGTTGTCATCATTCCTCCTTGTTAGAGATACTTTGCTATTTGATTCATAGTTGAAGTATTAACTGTTAGTTCATCTGTCATACGTAGAATTGATAAAGCATTTCTAATCTCTTTTTTCATTTCATCATAACTATGTTGACGGATAACCTCAAAATCTTTTTGAGGTTCAGCAAGGATACTTCCTTCTTTTGTAATGATGTCAAAATCAATATTAAGAGTATTGCTCCAGTTGCGATAGTTTATGCGTATGTTTTCAGCCTTTGAGAAGTTAGCAATAGCCCATTTACTAACTTCTTTACGCCATGTTTCCATTGCTTTTTGATACTTGGCTTCGTTTGCTTCTTGTGAAGTGTAATCTTTTTCTAGTTTTACTAGACGAGCCTCTAATGCTTTGATTACTTTTGGTGTTGCTACTTTTACTGTAATTGCTTTACTCATTGTCATCTCCAAAGATTTCTGCTTCTACTTTAGGGTGTAGTTCTGCTCTCATTTTAGGTAGCATTTCACTTATGTTCCAGTCAGATTGTCTAACTCTATTAAGCAACAATGCTAAACTATAATCTCCTACCATTTCTAGTAGTGCATCACCTTCATCTAACTTGCCCATCTCAAAGCATACAGTTGCAAGGATAGTAGCAGGTGCTAACTTATCTTCACCTTCTGCACGATTAGTAACCCATGCCCATGCTTTGTAGTAATGCTCAAGATTGTTAGCATTAGTAAGTCCCATTGCATAGTCACGTACAGTTACATTGTCTTTCATTACTGTTAATACATTTTCAATCAGAGGTTCATTAGCACATTCACTTGGGAATGAACGAATAAATATTTCTGCTTGAACTGCTGCTGCTTTATCATTTGTTAGGGTTAACATGTATATCTCCTTTTGTTATTGTTAGTAGTTGTGTACCTTGCCATGACCAGTCATAACTTGTGTCATGTTTTAGCGTTTTTGTTACTTTGTGTAATGCAGCATCATCATCATCTGCACGAACAAAGAACTCTATGTTTACTGCATACATATTTTGTTTCATATTACCACGATGCTTGATATTCAAAAGACCATTCATCTGGTATGGTTTTTAATATGTTATCTATCATGTCATGTGTTTCTTGAACACTTCCAAAATACCATTCATCATATTCAGTACTACCGAAAAAGAATCCACTTGTAGTAGGTAATAATTCTTCAGCAAGTTTTGGATTACTTATAACTTCTGCGCATACTTTTTGCAATTCTTCTAGGTTATCTTTACCTAAACCAATTGGTGAACCATCATCTTCACTGTCATGTAAATTAATAAACCAATTATGAATTGCATTAGCCTTACGCCAGTATGCTACTTGTCCTTCAACAAATAGATGATCTTTGATGAATTCAGTTGCATTAACTTTAGATGCAATAACATCAAAGGCATCTCCTTGTTGGAGATATTCTGCATTTGATACATATTTCTTAGCATATAAATACATATCTAGTCCCATATTATATCCTTTCTTAGTACCATTTGTGTTTTCTCCAATGCGACCAAGCGATTGAGGGTTTGGTATATCTATGTTCGATATACGACAGCCCTCGCTCGATCTGTGCGGGGGCTGGAGTTCCTTTCTTGGTCTTTAAGACTTGTGCAATACCATATGCTGACGAGTTAGGATTGTCAGAAGTATGATCCCAATTGGATTCTTTAGTCCAAAGTTTTACTAATGCTTTGTACTCTGACTTACCCCAGTCTGGATACATAGTGGACATTATTGTCCACGCATATATCTTAGATAACTGGCGTGTCCATTTGATACTTGGATCTTTGAGTGATTGACACTTGATTTGGTCTGCTACTGCTACAGCATATGCTTCTGTAGGACTGACAAAAATGTTACCTATAAATAGATATAGTGATGTTAATACTGACCATACTTTTTTATGTGTACTCATTGCTGCTCCTATTCTGGAATAGATTCTTCCAGTTGTCGTTTATATTCTGCATCTGGGTCATATTCTATTTCTACTTCATGTAGATCTAGATATTCTGTTTGCCCATTCTTCCACTTACCTTTCATGTTTGGCAAGTCTTCTAATTGTATGTTGCCATTTTGTAAGTCTTCAAAGTATTCAGTTGCTGAACTGATATGTGCAGCGTCAAATGAAACATGTGAAGTACTTTCGTCATACCATAAGAAACTGTAGCGTGGCATTAGAATGGTACCTCTACATGGTTGTTTTTACAATCTTTACGCAACCAATGTACTGTTGTTTTTAGATTCTCATATTTATTTAACAGTCTTCTGTGTTCAGCAAATGACATAACAACTACTGACAGAGATGTTGTCAGTGCAATCATGATTGCTAGTAGCGTTCCGGTATTTATATACATTTTATCTCCTTTGTAGTCTGACCGTAATCTTCCGTGTGATGACATTGTTTGTGTTGGATGTCTTATGGGTATGTCTGAAGGTTTGTGTTGGTGATAAGGCAGGTGGTAGTTCCTGCCTTATGACCAATGTATTGCTTATGCTACTGGTAGTAACGATACTGATTCGATTACTAATTGACTCTTGTAAATCTTATTAGTCTTTGCAGTATCTTCTTTTGCGTAGTATGAATTGTTTTCCATATTGCCTTCTAATACTAGGGTAGGCGTATATTTTGTATCAACTCTTGCTAAGTCTAGTTGACTTATATGTTTGATGATCTCAGGGTTTGTAGTTACTACGTTTGTACTGAATACCAGTCTGTCGTAGTCTACCCCTTCTCTTGTTACTGCTGGTACGCGTTTCTCGAACCAGCCTGTAAGTAAGGTTCCGTATTTATTATCAAAGGTTCTGATGTTTGATAAGGTTCCTGTTGCTCGTGTGATATCTGTTGCTTCATTCATTTCTTTCTCCTTTATATTTATGTTTGAGGTGGGTTGCTCCCCCTCACAAGAGGGGGGAGTAACCCATATTCTGTTAGTTAAAGAATCGTTCTATTTCTTTGTGTAGCGAGATTGATGTTTCGCCTAGAGGTTTATCGCATGATTGGCATAGTGGGTACATTTTGGGTGATGCCATGTGGCAGTATGTACATATCATTTCGCGTTTGGTTTGTGTTGAATCATCTAGTAATTCAAAGTTGAATCCTAGTTTTTCGGTTTCTGTGGGTCTGTCTGTTATCCAAGTGATTGGTGGTAGGCATCTGTCATCACCTGTATCGAAGGGGCGTTCTTCGCCTTCTTTTTTGCGGTCATCTTCTCTTGATTTGTAGGCGTTGTCTGTTGTTGCCCATAGTACGTCATAGCAGGTAGGGCATTGTATTGTATCTTCATATGAGGTACAGAACTCACACTCTTCTGCTTTGCTTACTCTGTCTAAGTCCAACTGTGGTATATATTCAATGTGTATCCCGTTTGGTATGAATTGGTAGTCGTTGTCTTTCATGTTAGTTGTCTTCTAACTTTTCTGCTAGGGCAATTTTGAGTAGATCTCTTATGCCTTCAGCCACCATATCTCCGCATGTGTATTGGATAACTGCGTATCGCAATACTTTATCTCTGTCGTAGAATGTTGCGTCGTGTCTTCCTTCATGATACAACTCCCATTCGCCAGATTCTGTTTTGGCGATAGAGTATTTTCCGACAGTGTATTTGAATTCTCCTGATTGGTTTTCTATTATCATGTTATTTTATCTCCTTTATAGTTTGTATTTGAACCGTAACTTTCCGTGTTGCTTGCTCCGCTTGGTTTGTGTTGGAAGCCCCCGTTAGGGGGCTCCCAATGTAGTGAGATTAGGCTTCACACGATTCGTGTATGCCAGAAGCGAACCGAGTGATCTTTTCTTGCGACCAGTTGGGGAAAGCCTCGATGAAGGAATGGCGCTTGAGGAACACTTTCATCTCTTGAACGGTTACCATTTCTTTATCAACGCTCCAGCAGCGTGGACACGGGGTTGAGATCAGTCCGGTTAGACCTTCTTTTGGAAGGTGACTAGCAGGTCGAGCAGATTGTGTAACGGTTGGTTCTGTATTCATGGTTTGCTCCTTTGTTTGTTGGGTTAGTTGAACGAGTAGTGCGGTGTTGAGTCTTCTTTTTCTTTGGTTTTTTTGATTAGCAGGTTTACTATATCTAGAGCACCTTGTCGCCAGTAAATGTCTTTTTCTTTTGTTGGTAGAGGTCTATCAAGTATGGTTCTTAGTGTTACTTCTAGTTCGTTTATAGTTAGCATTGTTGATCTCCTTTGTTTGTGTTGGTAGCAGGCTAAGCGATTTGCCTAGCCTGCTGACTTGCTTTGCTTAGACTGCGTAGAACTCATCTTGTTCGTTTTTACGCTTGATAGCCTTGTACACCTTGTATCCGGTGGTTATGGCTATGATTACTACGACGGTTACCCATTGTAGGTTGAGGTAGATTGGTCCACTTGCGAAGGTGAACCCGTATTGGTCTAGCGTAATTTCTACGAAGTTATCCATTGTCGATCTCCTTAGGTTTGTGTTGGGCAAGGGTTTGCCCTTAATAACAATCAACCCACTAAAACAGACGGCTACTTGGCTTGCAAGGGCGTCTTTCCCTTGCGAGGCAACAGCCGTCTGTCTTTTACAATTATCTAATGCGGAAGCGCTTGGCTGAGGCAGCGCTTGTCTTGCGCGGTGGTGAGCAGCACCGAGCATGGCTGTCCCGTTTTTGGACAGACAGGCTGGGCTTGCTCAACAATCGGGCGAGATCAAGCCAGCGTGTCAATAGACACGCTAGCACGCCGAAGTTAGATCTTCTTTTGCGGCTAGTACAGGCAGACACCATAGAGGGGTTGTCTTTAGATTTGTATTTAAATAAACAGACTGGGGATCAGTAGTTTAAATAGGTCTGTGTAGACAGTAGCGCAGCCTACAGCGACCAGTCTAGTATTTACTACAGTCTATGTCCTGTATAGATTAGTAAACGACCCAGAGTAGTTAAAGTATGTATAAATAGTAAGTAGTATCACTACCTAAAAATATCTGGGGGTATAGTTACTGCTGGTATAGTATGTCCTATTATGTCTATATCTTATATATGATCTACATCACAATATGTTCGTTTAGACCGTTTGAACGGATTAATATAAATAGAGGTTGTTTTATTGTATGAGTAACCCCCAGAGGGGTTACGAATACAGTTACAGATATACTGTACAGATAGTCTATTATAATACGGGATAGAACTATCTATAGTTAGGGACAAATGACCTTTAAGGCTGGAAAAGAGCACCATGGAGTGCTTGCTGTATCTGACGCTAAAGCCAAGGTACTAGCCTATGTGGCTACTGGAACTACGGTTCAAGCGGCTATGGCAGCAGTGGGCAAGAAACCTGATACGGTTCGCATTTGGTTAATGCGCGACCCAATCTTTGCTAGTAATCTAGCCAAGGCAAAAGAAGATGGCGCCAAGCAATCCTTTGATGCGCTAGGGCTAAAAAAAGAATCTATCGCCTTTGCCGATTTCTCTAAGACCTTTTTAGACCAGACAGTCTTCCCCCATCATCAAGACTGGGTGGATCTGCTGGAGGGACGGGAGCCTAGTTGGCTCCACAAGAACATGAAGTACGACCCGGGTGGGGCTTCTCGAATACTCCTAAATGTACCCCCCGAGCATGCCAAGTCTACTGTCATCACGATTAACTACTCAACTTACCGCATCGCCCTCGACCCTAATGTACGAATCATTGTCGTATCTAAAACCTTAGTCAAGGCACGCGAGTTCGTGTACGCAATCAAGCAACGACTATCACATCCACGCTGGCTAAAACTACAGACCGCATACGGTCCACAGGGCGGCTGGAAAGATGATGCGGATACTTGGCGGACTGACACGGTTTACCTCGGAGGCGATGCGCGTAATTCCTCGGAGAAAGACCCTACTCTCCAAGCCCTTGGTATGGGTGGTCAGATCTATGGTGCACGTGCCGATCTGATTATTTTGGATGACGTTATAACAACTGCCAACGCCCATGAGTGGGAAAAGCAGATTGACTGGCTACAAAAAGAAGTTATTACCCGTTTGGGTAAGAATGGTAAATTGCTTATAGTAGGGACGCGGATAGCAGCAAATGACTTCTACAAAGAACTCAGAGAACCACGGCATTGGTCCAATGGCAAAAGCCCTTTTACTTATATGGGTATGCCTGCTGTATTGGAATATGCGGAAAAGCCCGAAGACTGGACTACGCTCTGGTCAGAGTCGGACACACCGTGGGATGGCGATACTGACACTCCTAAGGAAAACGGCTTCTACCCCAAGTGGGACGGACCGACATTATTCAAACGTAGATCCGAAGTCGCATCCTCAACATGGGCACTCGTCTACCAACAAGAAGACATCCAAGAAGACTCCATCTTTCCTCCAGCACTTGTTCAAGGAAGTACGAACAGTGCTAGACGAGTCGGTCTTTTAAAGGAAGGTAGGGCTGGCTGTCCTAGTAAAATTAACGGCTATACTATTATTGGTTTCGATCCTGCTATGGGCGGTCACGCTGCTTGGGTAGTTCTTTGTTATAACCGTGCAGATGGCAAGATATATATTCTTGATTGCATAAACATGGCAGATCCAACACCACAAAAAATTAGACAGACTATAGAAGAATTAACTATTAAGTACTCTCCACAAGAGTTCCGAGTGGAAATCAACGCCCATCAGAAAGCCTACTCACTTGACAGCGAACTACGAAACTGGCTTGCTTCTTACGGCGTACGGCTTGATGCACACCATACAAACCAAAATAAATGGGATACAGCCTATGGGGTTGCGTCAATGTCTACCCTCCTTGGGACAATTAGAGGCGAGAAGCATGACGGCAACAACCTACTTGAGTTTCCATCAAGTGAATTCTCAGAAGGAATCAAAGCCTTAATAGTTCAACTATTAACTTGGAAGCCTGATACTAGGGGTAAGACTGACTGCGTTATGGCTTTGTGGTTTGCAGTATTACGGGCTAGAGAGTTTATCCAGCAACATAGCAACCTTGCTTCTTTTGCCAACAATCGTTGGGCTACTAGAGCGCAAACAGAAAAACGATATTCAGTTAACCTTGATGAAGCAATTGCTGATCAATGGACAGATATTTATAACTAGGAGTAATTAATGTGGCAGATTGTTGACGGAGATGTTGTCTACAAGCCACGCACTTTTGATTTTGTAAATCCTGTAACTGGAGAAATCCCTGACGACAAGGAACTTTTTAGACAAAAGCAGGGTATGAAAGAAATAGAAATAAGAAATTTAAAACAAAGATTATCTTCTCAAGCCTTTGCTTGGATAAAAGTTGGTACAGATAATCCAGATGATCCTATTGTTGATCGTCAAGTTAGGCGTGGTCCTAAAGGTACTTTTAAATTAACCTACACGGGTGACATATTAGATAAAGGTCCTCAATCTGGACCTGTAGAATATAAACAAGGAACTCCTAAACCTGCAGCAGCAATTGGTCCGGGCAAAGGTTCATTGTCATTAGAAACAACTGCTAAAGCAGATGAAACTTTAAGTAGTGTAGAAAACGCACGTGCTGATATGCAAAGATCAAAAAATGAAAGCGATAATAAAAAACGAATAGAAAAAGAAAAAGCAGAAAAGAAAGCAATAAACAAAGGTAAGCCTGTTCCAGAATCTCTTTCATTTGAAGATATAGATCGCAAGTTTAAAGGTACAACAAAAAGCGGTGAGGTTAAAAAATACACACCAGCAAAACCTTCTACAGAAATAGAAGTTAAAAAGGCTATAGATCGTCTTGATTCTAATATTGAAAAATTAAAAGAAATGATAGATAAGCAACCAGTTAATTCACGGACAGAAGAAACTGCAAAAAGTTTAGAGCGCGTAGAGCGTATGAAATTAATTAAAGAAGCAGAGTATAAAGATTTAATGTCAAGACGGTCTAAACAAAAAGTTGGAACATCAGTTAAACCATCTTCTATTAGTAAATTACAAAAAGAACAAGCATATCTTGAGAATAGATTATCTAAAATAGATGAAGCAATAAAAGAAAACGTAGACAAATATAATGGCATAAAGAAGTATGAGTATGGTAAAGCAGCATCTAAGCAAGAACTTCTTAAAATTATAAAGTCAGATGTTGCAGATAAAAAATTTGCAACAGAAGCACTAAAGGTTGTTTTATTAATACTATCAAGAGGAAAAATTAAATGAATAAAAACGCTAAACAAAATCTTAAAAAAGATGTAGGTCTTTGGACAAAAGGATTTAAGTCAGGCGTAAAGATGATTGTTCCTACTTCTCCTTCTGATGTTGCTTGGATGGCTGGCGGTTATGGTGCTTCGCGTGTAGTCGGTGGCATTGTTAAAAAAGGTTCAAAGTATGTAGCAAAAGTCTACAGAAATATGGGGAGCAAATAATGGCAAACATACCAAAGATAGTTAAGACAGTTGTGGGTGCAGCAAAGCCTGCTAAGAAAGTTAAAAAACCTGTTAAGCCACCGCTTACATCTCTTCAGAAGATTGAAAAAAATACTGCTATTAAAAAGAATATGGCAAAGAAGGCAGCAACACCAGCACAAGTAAAAGCACATGCAGCGGAAATTCGCGCTATGTTAAAAGCAAAGGCGGATAACAAATAATGGTAGCACCTAAGAAAAGCGTAGCAGGGTATATTGCTAAAAAAATTGCAAAAAAAATTGTAAAAAAACCAGTAGTTAAAGTACAGCCAAAACCAAATTTAAAAGCAAATCCTAAATCAAATGTTAATATGAACATTAAACAAAACAAAAATCGTATGGAAAATGCTATTTTAAAAGCAAGGGCGCCTCAAGGACAATCTAAAATGGCTGCATCTGCTCGTGAAATGGAAGCCAAAATGAGCAATACAATTAAAATTAATACTAATCCAATTAAAAAGAAGTCTAATTAAGGAATCTAATTGTTATCAATAGACCAAGTATCTGCACGAATTGCGTCGCTGCGCTATCGTGCTCGTCAGCAAACCTCACGCCAACAAGACGTTCTTTCTGTGCGCCAAGGTCGCATTGCTGAGGTCTATCCAACATTTTTTCCTGAAGGTGTAGATCAAAATGTAGTTGCTAACTTTATTGATGTTGTAGCACGTGATCTATCAGAAGTTATGGCTCCACTTCCTGCTATTAACTGTTCTGCTGCTAGTCAAGTTTCTGATCGTGCTAGACAATTTGCAGATAAGCGCACTCGTATTGCTGCTAACTATTTTGCAAATTCAGATTTACAAGTACAAATGTACACTGGCGCAGACATGTACATTACATATGGATTCCTCCCGTTCTGTATAGAATTGGATGAAGAGGCAAAGATACCACGTATTCGTATAGAAAACCCAATGGGTGCTTTCCCAGAGTTTGATCGCTATGGACGTTGTGTTGCTTTTGCTAAAGTATATACGTTAACACTAGGTGAGTTAGTGTCCCAATTTCCAGAATTTGAAGAAACCATTCTTGGGAAAGACAGATACGAACAAGATTTAAATCATCAAATTGAGATGGTTCGTTATTACGATAAAGAACAATCTTTAATTTATTTACCACAAAGAAATAATCTTGTATTATCACAAGCAAATAATCCTTTAGGTAAAATGATGGTTATTGTTGCTAAGCGTCCTTCTGTTGATGGTGAAATGCGTGGACAATTTGATGATGTATTAGGTATTCAACTGCTTCGTAATAGGTTTGCATTACTTGCAATGGAAGCAGCAGAGAAATCAGTACAAGCACCAATTGTTGTTCCGCAAGACGTGCAAGAAATGCAGTTTGGTGGAGATGGGATTATCCGTACCAATAATCCTGCAGGTGTGCGTCGTGTAGAATTAAACATTCCACAGGGTGCATTTACCGAACAAGAAATTCTTAATCAAGAATTACGTGTAGGTACGCGATACCCTGAAGCACGAACTGGTAATAGTGATGCTTCAATTATTACTGGTCAGGGTGTTCAAGCACTTATGGGTGGTTTTGATACACAAATTAAATCTGCTCAGGCTATCTTTGCTTCTACCTTTAAACAAGTTATTTCTCTTTGTTTTGAAGTTGATGAAATGTTCTTTAATGAGCAAAAGACAATTCGTGGTGTAGATGCTGGCTCTCCATTTAGCGTTGATTATTTACCAAGCAAAGATATTAAAGGTGACTTTTCGGCAGATGTTCGGTATGGAATGCTTGCTGGTCTTAACCCAGCACAAGGTCTTATTTTTATGCTACAGGCTCTTGGTGGTAAATTAATTTCTAAAGACTTGGCTATGCGTGAATTGCCATTTGGAGTTAACGTAACACAAGAACAAGAAAAGATAGAAATTGAAGAAATGCGTAATGGGCTTATTGGCGGACTACAAGCCTATTCACAAGCAATACCACAGATGGCTGCTTCTGGACAAGATCCAACTCAGATTATACAAAGAATTGCTGATGTAATTAAAGCAAGGCAAAAAGGCAAAGCAATCGAAGATGTAATTGAAGATGTGTTTGCCCCTCAAGTTCCTCCTGCTGGGTTGGAACAGCCGGTTGAGCCGTCGTCCCCCGCTCCCGGTGGATCCCCAGTAGGAGGTCTACCTCAAGGCGGTACTCCACCAGATATGCAGACTTTACTATCTAGTCTTTCATCTTCTGGCGTTGGCACTGCAAGTGCAAGAACTAACCTAAGTAGAGGATAAAATGAGCGGGGACACATTTAGGCAACAACTAGATAAAGCAGTAGAACTACTTGCTAAAGAAGATCCTGATGGTGGAAATCAAATTTGCACTAACTGGATTCTTATTACTGAGTGGGCAGATTTTGAAGGTACTAGATACTTACAAACTAAAGTAAGTGACTCTATGACCCCGTGGCTTGCTTACGGAATGATTAGTTCTGCAGAAGAATACAATTATGATTTTGATAAAGAAGAAGAATTTGATGGAGAGGATGAAGACTAATGGCAGCAGGTGGATACCAACAACCTACTAATCCGGCTCCCGTATCAGGACCCGGTGCATTAAGTCAACGTACTGATGGTGCTGGGCAGCCAGCACAATATATGTCTGGATTACCATATGGTCAGGGACAGCAAAATATGAGTAATCAACAGGCAGCAACTTTAGCAGGAAACCCATTTCCAGAAACAGAATTACCTACATTAACTCCAGTTACTAGACGACCAAACGAACCGGGTACTACTGGTTTAGACATTGGAGCAGGTGCTGATTCTAGAGTATTAAATCGTAGACCTGAAAAAGAAAGCCTTCTTTCTGTATTAAACAATATTGCACGATTTGATCCAAGCGGAGAAGCCGAACTGTTGTACCAGAGGTACCTCAATCAATGATAAATAAGATTAGTTCTGATCTTGGTCTTGTAAATCCAAACTTGTTTGAAGCAGCAAACAAAGCAAACCTTACTCCTGTTGAAAAAAATATTATAAATCAATATACTGCTATTACTTTAGAAGGAAAAGAATTAAATAAACTAGATCCTACTGAAGCAAGAAAAAGATTTAGATCATTAGAAAAAAAACATCAAGAACAAATTGTAGCAGTATGGGGCGAAAGAGATTATAGTACTCCTGATGAAAGTTTTTTAAAAAAAGCCAGTAAATTTGTTCCAATAGTAGCAGTTGGTAAAGTACTTGCACAACCTGTTTTAGAACTTGAAAAAAAAATAAGCCAATATGATCGCAGTCGTACAGCAGCAATTCAATTTGCTGGTTCAAAAACCAATATTCCACTTGTTCAGTCATCAATTACTAAATGGGATGGTGAAGGCTGGAATAAAGCCTATGACGGCAAGGCAAACTTTAATGAATTAGAAATAAATAGACTAGTTGAGCAATACGGTCCAAGTAAAATTAAAGTAATGAAACACATAGTATCTGGTTTATCATTAGGTGAAATGTTACAACTAGAAAGTGATGAAGGAATAAACGAAGATATTATAAATACTTATAATAACTTTGGAAAAAATGTTGATGAATACAAAATGTTATTCAAAAAAACTAAATTGGCACAGTATTCAATTGGTCGTAATGCTGTAAACTCTTTATATAGTAAATATGTGCCAGAAAAAGATGGTAATATAATTACAAGACTACAAGATAAATTGGTAGTCGCATCTAAAAATCTTACATCTGGTTTTATAGATGCTCTTGTATTAGTTTTTAGTGATCCAACATCTTATTATGGTGGTATTATTCCGCGTGCTTTAACAAAAGCAGGTAAAATTGATAAAATATTTCAAGCCGCTGATGTTCCTGCTTTCTTTAAAGCAGAACCTGTAAAAAATCTTTGGGATAAAGACTTTGGTCCTTTATTAAAAGAATTAAAAGATGCACCAACTGCTGCTGAAAAAGTAAATGTACGTAAAAAAATAGGATATTTAATTCCTCAATATCAAAATACAGAATTACAAGACTGGCTTGTTAATAATAAAGTATTTGATGCAAAGAGTGCACAAAAATTCTTTTCTGCAAATATACAAGATTTTAATATTTTAAATTCTGGCTCTGTTGAAGGTCTTACCATGTGGAGAAATGGTATACCACTTGCTAAAAGAACAAGACAGGTTTCTGCTGGTATCCGTCATTTATTAGATGCTACTTTTAATCCAAGTGTAGCCGCTGACTCTAAAATATTAGAGGCTCGCAAAGATAAAGTTTATGAAACATTATTAAAGTATGGTACAAATGAAGACTTTAAAGCAACTGGTGGTTTTGCTGCAGATTTATTAGAAATAGAAAAAGATGTTAGTGCATTTAAAACTAAACTTTTAAAATTTAGTAAAGCAATGGCTTATAGCCCACAAGGGCGATCTATTATTTATGGTGCAGATGCTGTTAAAAGTGTAAAAAATGTGCGTCTTTTAGCGCAACAACTTTATTCAAAAGAACTTGCAAGTGTAATTGCTGAAGAATATCCAAGATTATCTACTCTTGATCAAATGATTAGCATACGTCAACTTTATGCAGGCGTTATGATTAAATCTGGTGCTAGTGAAGAATACATAACAACAGAATTAGCAAGACTTATTAATCCTAAAGGAACATTTAGTACATTTACAGATATGGTTGTAGCACCTCAGTTTAAAGGTGTTGTATCACCATATACTGCACAAGATATGGATAATACATTTAAAGTTACTGTATCTAGTAGCATTCATCCATACCAATTAGCAGATGCTATATCCCCATTAAATATTAAAGGTCTATTAAAAGAATCAAGTACTGAAAAATTTACAAAAGGCGACCTTGCTCAAAAAATAATGAATCTTTTTCCAGTTATAGGTAGATCAAAGACTGGTGAAACAGCCGATAAACTTGCTGTCACAAGTCAATTAGCAATTCGACTTGGTATGCGTTCTGCTCTTGAAGAAAGTATTTTTCTTGGAGTTGCTCTTCCTGCTAGTCAGGTAAAAACATTTGCCACCTTAAAGGGCAAACGATATGCAAACTATTTAAACATAATTACTGGTTCTATTGATGCTACTGGTCCACTTAAACGAGTTGTTAATCGTATGACAGGAACTGGATATGCTGCTATTGATGATGCTGAGCGTATGCTTATTCCAGAAACTCTTGCAGAGAAAAAAAACTTATTAAATGCTAGAATAGCAAAACAATATGGCACTACACCTAAAGTAGTAACTGCTGAAGATATTAAACCTACTGAAATTTTAGATGAAATTTTAAGACAAGCACGTGGTATAGTTGGTAACTCAGTTGATCCACGGGTATTAGATGATATAGATGATTTAATTAGATACAATCCTGACTCAGTAGAAAATTTTGCTTCTTCTATTTCTTCATCAACAATGTTAGATGGAAGAATTGCACAAGAAAAGTCATATCAAATATTCTCTCCTGATGCATTAGATAAAACACTTAAAGAATTAGGTGGAACAAAAACAAAAGACTTTACAAAAGTTAATCCTTTGGATACAAATCCAAGTCAAATAACTTTTATTCACAAGAGTGCTATTAATGCTAGACTAGGTGGCAATAATGTTTTAACATTGCAAAATGGTAAAGTATTTGATCCTGCTGTTAGTTTTTTTACACATGATGGTTTAAAAAATGATTATAATTTTAGAACAGCAAAAGAAGAATTACTTAAAGTCCTTGATGTTGATAATCTAAAATCTGGCGTATTAAAACATTTCATAGAACGCAATACTGACACAGGAAAATTACGTCTTGCTGGAAGAACCGATGTAGAGATAGCAGAAATCTATATTGATCGCATCCTTATTGATATGCATGATACTTTTCATGGTAGTAGTAATGGGTATAATGATTTACTATTTAGGGCTGTCGTAAAAAATTATAATGATCTTGTAAAAAATAATCCTAAACAAAAAGGCAAATGGGGAACTGCAGTAAAAGCAATTGATCATAAAGAATTTGCCGTGTTAACTAAAGATAACCGACCTATCTATGAAATGAACTCACAGTTTGATTTTAATCCAAAAAACTGGATAGAAAAACTTATAACTGCTCCTGAGTATCACATGACTCAAATGGATAGAACAATGAACGGCATTACTCGTCAGCCTGCTGTATTGATTGGGTATACTGCTGCTAGAGATTTGTATAGAGGACAGCAATTTGCAATGGCTAATGCTGGATACCTTAATGAATTAAAATTAAATCCTAAATTAGACAAAACTAGACTTGCAAATAAATGGGAAAAGATTTCAAAAGAACATTTTACCAAGGTTGCTGCTGATCAAGCACTTAATACGCTATTGAAATATGTAGATAATCCTTCTGTTCAAAGTAACTTTGCTGTATCTGCACGTTATCTATCTAGATACTATCGTGCAGGTGAAGATTTCAATAGACGTTTCTTTCGTTTGATATCAGAAAAAGGTCCACAAGTTGCATTTAGAATGCGCTTGGTCTTTCAAGGAATGGAACCTAGTGGTATTGTACTTAAAGATGAAAAGGGAGAGCCATACTTTGTTTTCCCTACAGATGAAATTATAAACAGTGCTGTAAATCCTTTATTAAAAATGATAGGTGCTTCACCTATCTACGGAAACTTAGATATTACATCTAAATTTTCTTCAATATCTCCGGGACTTACTGCTGGATCTTCTGCACCTGCACTTTCCAACATGACAGGAATGCTTAGTTTAAAACTAGTTCAATCTATATTAGGTTTAACAAATAATACATCAATAGAAAATGTTGGTGAGAAGTTAGATGATTTCTTTGTTGGTAATCCTTCTGGTGATCTAGAGTGGAAAGACATTATACTTAGCGGAATTGCAAAAACACTCTATGATGTTGGAGATGTAACTGTAAATCCTGAAACATCACAACGAATTGCAAGTGCCCTTAAACAAGCAATTGCTTATGATGCTGCAAATCGTGTTGGACTTCCTGAGGCTGGCAGTGAAGCATTAACTGCTGAAAAGAAAAAAGAATGGTTAGATAATATAACAGTTGCAACACGCAACTTAGTTGTTTTAAATTTAATTCTTAACAGAGTAACACCATTAAGTGCCCAACTTAGAGATACTAAAAGTTTATCTTTAGCAGCAAAAACTTCTGGCATGGTAACAATAAATAGTGAATTGTTTGATCTTGTAGAGGCTATTAGAAAAGTTGATCCAACTGTAAGTAATGCATACGAACAAGCATTTGCATTATGGACTGCAGAAAATCCGGGTAAAGCAGTATATTCAATTTCTCGTGATTCAAAAGAAGTAAAAGTTTTGCTTTCTCAAACAAAAGAATTTAAAGACTGGACTATAAACAATAAATCTTTTGTTAAAACATATGCCAAGTTTGGTACTGCATATATCTTTGCCCCGCATACTGGTAAGTTTGATAGCAAAGTTTATACTACTATGGTATCTCTTGGTCTTATAGAGAAATTAGATGTTAAGACCTACCTTGATAATGTTCTATTAGCAGAAGATAGAATTGCATATGATAAATTAGAATCTGATGCAAATGAAAAACTTGCTAAGACTATTGGTTACTATGCAAGACAGGAAATAATTACAAAATTAAAACTAGATCAAGACCTAGCAAAGGTAAAGAATCCTTTATTGCCAATAGCACTTAAAGGCAAAGATCCGGGTGTAGAAGAAGAGAAAGCAATGTATCAAGAACTTAAAGAGATAACTGCTTCCTTTAATAGTCCTATTACATCAGATCAAAGAATTAATATGAATTATGCTATAGAAGCAATAGATAAATATAATGCATATATTAATTCTCCTAATGCTAAAAGAGATCCTAACTTTTCACAAGAAAAAGAAAAAAGAAATGCTGAAGTAAGACAGACTATAAATGCTATTATGTTAGTAGATAGTTCTGTTAGAGAAGCCAATCGTTCTATCTTTCAAAAGATTCTAAAATGATTCTATTAAATCACTACAGGCTGGAGATTATCAATGGCGCTTAACCCAAGAGAAGCAGAGCGTACTGGTTTATTAGAACAAAAACTAATCTCAGATTTTAGCGGTCCTGATGCTCCTTATAGAGTTGTAAGAGATCAGTATGGTAAAGACCGGATTATGGGAAATATTTCAACAACAGTTAATGGTCAAACTGTTGTAGAAGGTCAAGAGTATTTTCTTTTTTCAAACAATGGATCTTATACTCTTGAAAATACCCAAAAGATAATTGATTTATACCAACAAAAATATGCTAAACAAGCCGGTGGATTAGAAAAACTTAGAAAAAAATTCTTTGATTCTGGATATATGAATGATGCAGAATATAGATCAAAGAGTTCTTCGGCATTTTTTAATGCTACAGTTGATGCAGCACGTACACATGGTGTGGACTTAGTTACTAACTATATAAATACTGGCAAGCCTATTGTTGATACGCTTGAAGATCATCTTGTTGCTTATACACAACAAGCAGCCGGACCAGAGATAAGCCGTCAACTTACAGATCCTAAGCAAGCAGTTCAAGACCTTAACTCCTTTACTCAAGACTATCTTTCTAGAACAGCAACACCAGAAGAACAAAAAGAATATAAAAAATTACTGCGAGCAGAAGAGATTAGTACTTACCAGAAAAGAGTTAGTACTAAAACTGGTAGCGGAACTTCAACAACTTACGTTGGTGATGTTCTTAATCAAGAAGATTACATGCGGATTATGGGCAAGGTACTTAAGAAGTCTATTGCTGGTACAGGTGTAGATGAATTACTAAGTGGGACTGGTAAATTAGCACAAAATGTTTCAGATATTAGAGAGTATGCAAATGAGATGGGCATTAAAATGGATGGTAAAGAAGCACTTAACTATGCTACATCTAATTTAAAAAGCGGAGATATGAAGAACGTAAACAATATAGATTCAGTTAAACTGCAGATTAAAGAGATGGCTAAGTATCTTTATCCTAGTCTTGCTGCTGGTATTGATGCTGGTGTTACACCCGGCAAGATTGGCAGAGAAATAGGTAGTTACATGGAAGAAGAACTAGAACAACCTGCTGGTACTTATGGAATATTTAACTCAGAAGTTGCTGATTATGTAGCAAAAGGCACATCTAGAAGTGAAATTCGTGCAGCACAAAGAAAGAAACCAGAGTTTGGCAAGACAGATAAAGCCAGCAATGAGGCTACGGATTATCTTAATACTATGCTTAAATCGTTTGGACTAATGTAATGGCTCCTAAAAAAACAAATACATTTAATTACTTAGGTGTTCCGGGTTTAACTACTTCTGGTACATTTGATAACTCTTTATATACTCCTGCTACTGCAGGTAGGTCACCATCTACTCCACCACCATCTACTCCACCACCTTCGCAAGTGGCAATTAGAAATATGGCTGATGGTCCTATAACAGTTAATTCTGCCGGTGAAAATGTACCACCATTTACAGGTACACCGTCTTATACCCCGCCTGATCCGGTTACTCCAATTACTCCATCTACTCCACCCGTTGCAATAGGATCTGTAGATTATTTAGGAGTTCCTGATCTTAATCCAAATGGAACATTTGGACCACCACCCTTACCTATTGATAAGTCAAATCCAGCAGATCGTGATGCCTTTGCATTAATAAAAAGTACTTTAAACTCTTATGGTTTACAAGAACTAGCATCTACAATTGAACAGTTTATGAAAGAAGGCGTACCACCACAAGAAGGTTTACTTAGATTAAAAACAGATACAACTAAAAATCCAGTAACAGGCAAACCATACAATGAACCTTATGTAACTAGATTTGCTGGCAATACAACTCGTCGTGATGCTGGATTAAATGTTTATAGTGAAGGTGAATACCTAGCACTAGAAGATAGTTATTCCCAATCTTTAAAAGCATATGGACAGGCTGATTACTTTGGTAAAACTCCAAGTGAAAAAAGAGCCCAAGCAGCAGCATTTATTGGTGGAGATGTATCAGCCAAAGAGTTTGATGACATTCTTAATACGGTTGTAACTGAAGTAAAGAATAAAGATCCATTTACTAAAGCAGCAATGAAACAACTTTATGGAATTGATGACTCACAGTTAGTTAAATATTTCTTAGATCCTAAGAAGAACTTACCAGAGTTACAACAGCAAGCACAGGCTGCCCAAATTGGTGGTGCTGCATTAATGCAGGGGGCAGATTTAACAATTGGTAACTCTATGAATCTTGCTAAACTTGGAGTAACCCAAGAGCAAGCACAGGTAGGTTATGGCAAGATAGCAGAAGCACTACCTACTGCTCAAAAACTAGGTAACATTTATGGCGAAGAAAAGATTGCATATACACAAGGAACAGCAGAAGAAGAAACATTCCAGAATTTGGCTTCTGCAAAACGTAAACGTATGCAACTAGCACAAAAAGAAATAGGTTCTTTTAGTGGCGACTCTGGCAGAGGCAAGGGCGCTTTCTCTTCACCTATATCAATATAGAATCCTGATGGACCGACCAGCCCCATTAGCGTATAAGACTGGTAGTAAGAGCCAGACCAATTCCCCGATTGGAACCTGAGGCTTGCGACTAACGAATAGAAAGGGTGGGTTGCTATGAGCAACAACTACTGGGATGACGACGAAGACGACCAAGATACCGAAGTTGAGGAACAGATGGATGGAAGTGACTTATTAAAAAAGTTACGGAAAGCCAAACGTTCTGATGAGAAGCGTATCAAGGAACTCACTGAGCAACTTGAGGGTTTATCCAAGGCGCAGCGTGAGCGTACAGTCAAAGAAGTCCTAGACAAGAAGGGTGTCAATCCAAAGGCACAGCGTTTAATCCTTAAAGACTTAGATGACATTAGTGAAGAGTCAGTTAATACTTGGCTTGAAGATAATGGCGATTTGTTTGGATTAGCGCGACCAGAGGTAACTCAAGAACAGGAACTTAATCTAGCCGCTTTACGGCAGCAAGATGTAGTTACTCAACTAGGTATGACCCCTGACAAGTCCCAAGATTTAATGAGTAGGGTTATGAATGCGGCTTCCGCAGAAGAACTTACTGCATTAATTCACGGGAATTAACTATCCATAGTAATTCTTAATCACCTCGGAGGTGAACAATGGCAAATGCATATACATCCTCTACTGGCAACCTCGCTGGTACAGCCGGTGGTGCAGGTCTAGTCCAAAAGGCTTATGACCGTCTACTAGATTTTGCGTTGCGTTCAGAACCCCTAATTCGTGCAGTGTCTGATAAAAAGCCTGCAAAGTTAGCAAATCCTGGCTCAACCGTAATCTTACAATTATACGCAGACTTGTCAGAGCAGACTACTGCTCTAACAGAATCAACTGAGCGTGACTCAGTTCAGATTGCTGCTCCTACTTCAGTTACTATTACTCTTGCAGAGTACGGTAACTCAGTCCTTGTTACACGTGCGTTGGAACTCTTCAGCCTTGCTGATGTAGACCCAGCAATCGCTAACATTATCGCTTTCAACCTTGCAGGCTCAATTGATACAGTTGCACAGACTGAACTACGTGGTGGCACAAACGTCATCTATGGTGGTACACGTACCAACACAGTGACAATTGCTGCTACAGATACCATTACTTCTGCTAACATCCGTAAGGCTGTTGCTAAGTTACGTTCTGGTTTATCAGTACCTCGCAAGGGTTCAATGTACTGGTGTGGTATCCACCCAGAAATTTCACACGATCTTCGTGCAGAAACTGGTGCTGGTGGATGGCGTTTGCCTCACGAGTACAACTCAAATGACAACATTTGGGCTGGAGAAATTGGTTCATATGAAGGAGCCTACTTCGTAGAGTCTGCTCGTATGTTCAATGATACTGATGGTGCTTCAAGTGCCAAGGTATACCGCACAATTCTTGCTGGTAAAGAAGCATTGGCTGAAGCCGTTGCTGAAGAGCCACATATTGTTATCGGTCCAGTAATTGACCAATTGATGCGTTTCCGTCCAATGGGATGGTACGGCGTTCTAGGCTTCAAGCGTTACCGCGAAGCAGCCTTGTATCGTATTCTAAATGGTTCATCAGTCGCTTAGTCGATTGACGGTTAAGCAGGGACACATAAGTTCCTGCTTAGCAGTAAGTTTATTAGGAGAGTAATGTCAACATATTTATTTAAAACACCAACTCTTGAACAAGGAGCCATAGGTGGTCATAGGCTGCACCAACACTTTAAGCAGCGCACTAAGAGTTACACGGTCATTAATGAAAGTGGTACTTACTCACTAACTCAGTATCCATTAGATAGTGATTTAGCAACATATACCGCTTACTATATTGGTGGTTGTGAGCATACCGGAATCAGTGAAACTATTAGAACCGATATGATTGCAGCAAGTATTGGCATAACATCGGCTAACTTTACAGCAGAATAGGGACAGTATGAATATCCATCAAGCACAAGTACATCCTGAATATATTGAAGGATGCTTTATGTGTAGAATAGGTAGTGTCCAGACAAGTACTGGAGATGCTAATAGTATGAAAACTATGGCAAACAAAAAGTGGGAAGGCGAATTGCAGGCGTATCGCAATGCTAGAGCAGAAGGCATACAACCTGCAGGCACTACAACATCACATATAGAAGCAGCAAAGAAAGCATCAGACCTTATGGGTAATGCTTATGATGCTAACACAATGGTAAATGCTAAAAAGTTAGGTAAGAGAACAGCCAACGTAATGAAAGAACTCAAGGAAGCAGGAATACAATAATGGCAACAAAGAATGAAAAATCAGGATACGCAATGTACGAGAAGACTGAAAACGTATTAACAAAGAAAAAAGAATTAAAAAAGCCAGAAGGCAAGAAAGAAAAAGCCAGAGAAACTAAGGCTGGTATGCATATGATGGGTAAGAAAATGATGAAGAATTCTGCTATGAAGAAGTCTGCTCCTAAGAAGATGGGCAAGAAGAAGTAATGACTGCAGCGTGGACTCGCAAAGAAGGTAAGAATCCTAAAGGTGGATTAAATGCTAAGGGACGTGCATCGTACACTAAAGGCACTTTAAAACCTCCAGTTAAGTCTGGTGACAATCCACGCAGGGCATCATTTCTAGCCCGTATGGGCGGTATGCCGGGTCCTGAGCGCAAACCTAACGGTGATCCAACACGATTGTTGTTATCACTACAAGCATGGGGTGCTAGTTCAAAAGCAGATGCTAAGAAGAAGGCTGCTGCTATATCAAAAAGGAATAAAGGTAAGTAATGCCAAAGCCAAAATCTAAAGTTAATGCTGCTGGTAATTATACCAAACCTACTATGCGTGTAACTTTATTTAAAAAGATCAAGGCTGGTTCTAAGGGTGGAGATCCCGGAGAATGGTCTGCTCGTAAAGCACAACTGCTTGCTGTGCAATATAAAAAGGCTGGCGGAGGTTACAAGTAATGGCACTTGCTAAATCACAGCAGTCATTAAAGAACTGGACTGCACAAAAGTGGACAACTTCTGATGGTAAACCATCTAAAGGCAAGAAAAGATATTTACCAGAAGCGGCGTGGGCATCTTTAAGTCCGGCTGAAAAAGCAGCAACCAACAAGGCTAAAGCAGCAGGCAATGCAAAAGGTAAACAGTTTGTTAAACAACCTAAAGCAATTGCAAACAAAACTAGAAGAAGCAGATAACTAAGGCGGGGACAAAATGTCTAAACAAAAGAAAGAAACATTAGCGGTTGCTTGGTGTGATAACGGCAACGTAGATGGAAAGTTTATGGAAGGTGTAGTAGATACGCTAATTAATTCTGGCGTAGAGTTCTGTGGCTCATTAAGAGCACACGGCAATCAGATAGCACAACAGCGAGAGATGTTAGTTAATCGTTGGTATGATAACAATAAGTCTGATTGGTTGCTATGGCTAGACTCAGACATAATGATTACACCTGAGAAGTTTCTTAAGTTGTGGAAGCGCAGAGATGCCGAAGAGGTACCTCTACTAACTGGAGTTTACTTTACAAGTAATGAGCCAGAGCAACCATTGATGAAACCACTTGCCACAGTGTATGAGTTTGCTAAGGCAGAGTTTGGAATTGGTATTAGGCGTTTAGACCCTTTACCTAAAGATACCTTTATGAAGGTAAGTGCAGCAGGTATGGGATTCTGCTTAATGCACCGCAACGTAATAACTAGAATTAAAAAAGCACTACCCGGAGTACCGTTCTTTACAGAGGTAGGTGCTAACAAACAGTTTACTGGAGAAGATATATACTTCTTTGCAGTAGTTAATAAAGCAGATATCCCGCTATGGTGTGATACTGGTGCAACCGTTGGACATATGAAACGCTTTAATATGGATGAGAACTATTATGATGCGTTCAGTAGGGGCAAGGGTTATGCCAACTGAGTATCCTAATTGGTTTAAGATAACTGCAGAAGAAAACTTTAAGACTCAGTTAACACCGCTTGCTGGTAAGTTTAATTTAAGGTTCTTGCAGATAGGTGCCTTTACTGGTGACGCAACTGCTTGGTTAGTAGATAATATATTAACTCAATCTAACTCTGTACTAGAAGATGTAGATATCTGGACTGGCTCAGATGAGCAAGAGCATAAAGAGATGGACTGGGCAAATGTCGAACGAGTCTATGACTCACGGATTGTCTTCAGACCTAATGTAATTAAATATAAAATGGATAGCAAAGAGTACTTGCGTTCTATAGAAGAACCAACCTTTGACTTTATCTACATAGATGGCGACCACACCGCAGAGGGTGTCTTGCAAGATGCAGTACTTTCTTGGAGATTACTTAAGCCGGGTGGGATTATTGCCTTTGATGATTATTTATGGGAAGACCCTAGAGGTATTGAGTTCCAACCGGGTTGGTCAATAGATACTTTTGTAGGAATAGTTAAAGATGAATCAGAAATTTTAGTATCAAACTCTCAAGTATGGTTAAAGAAGAAGGAGTAACAAATGGCAGGAAAAGCGGGTAGTACTTTAACTGCAGAACTTAATCGTCTTGCTAGTACAACTGATAAGGCTGCACAAGGCGCTGCCAATGTTTACGCTGGCACATCTGGCTTAGGACTTATTGCAGCCCTTAACATTAAGGCTAGTGGTGCACGTCAACCATCCGCATACAAAGGACTCAACGCTATCTGTAATGAACTTGCTGGTACTACTGGTAAATCTGCAAGCGATGCATTAAGGACTATATAGTGACTACTCTAACAAATATGATTGATGAAGTGTCAATGAACCTATCAGGTTATACACTTCAACAAGACCGCGCTACCTACCTTAAGACTGCCATTACCACCACTACCTCTACAAGTGCATCACCTTTAATTATGTCATTAGGTTCTAGTGATAATCTAGGTAAAGGTATAGTAGAAATTGATGAAGAACTTTTATGGGTAGATTCTTATGACCGTGTAGGTAACACTGCTAGCGTTTCACCTTATGGTCGTGGCTACTTAGGTACTACTGCAGCAACACACACTGCTGATACTAAAGTAACTATTGCCCCTACTTTCCCACGCTTTGCAGTTAAACGAGCAATTAACGATACAATTACTGCAGTTGGTTCTAGCATCTTTGCGGCAAGCACAACTACCATTACATCTAACGCTGCTGTTGCAGCCTTTAGATTACCTACCACTGGTACTACTTTAAATATTCGTAATATCCTATCTGTTGCTTACCAATCAATTGGTGCTAGTAAAGAGTGGATTCCTATTCGCACTTGGCGTTTTGATGGTAATGCCAATAGCACAGCCTTTACAAGTGGTCAAACTATTTCTATTTATGATGTTGTTCCTTCTGGTCGTACAATTCAAATTGTTTATTCTAAAGACCCAACTCCTTTTACTTCTAACTCAGATGTTTTTACAACTACAACTGGACTACCAGAATCTTGTAAAGATTTAATTATCCTAGGGGCTACGTATCGTTTGCTGTCTAATCTTGACCCAGCACGTGCTTCTATGATTAGTCCGCAAGCAGATGAAACAGATGCCAAACGTCCATACGGCTCATCACAATCAATTACTAAACAGATATACGCTTTATTTAATCAACGTCTAACCGAAGAAATAAAAAAACAGCAAGACATATATCCTATTAGAATCCACTACTCGCTTTGATAGGCAGATAAATGACAACTAGAAAATATTCCTCCCGTGCTCAACAGACTACACTAGCAAGCGGTATCACCTCTGGTGATTTAACTATGACTGTTGTGTCTGGTTCTAACCTTATGGGCGGTAAGACACCGGCGGCTACTGAAACTTATACAGTTGTCATTGACCCTGATACAGCCCTTGAAGAAATTGTAGATGTTACTACTTATACATCAGGTAATACTCTTACTATTGTTAGAGGTAGAGATGGTTCAACTGGCGTAGCCCACTCTGCTGGTGCAGTAGTACGACATATGGTTATTGGTCGTGACTTACAAGAGGCTAACGACCACATTGAAGCAACTACCGGACACGGCGCAACTGGTGCTGTAGTGGGAACCACAGATACCCAGACTCTTACCAACAAAACTTTAACTAGCCCTACATTAACTACACCAGCATTAGGTACTCCTACTGCTGCAGTTCTTACCAATGCTACAGGTTTACCACTAACAAGTGGCGTAACTGGCACACTGCCAGTAGCCAATGGTGGTACTGGCATTACTTCACTTGGAACTGGTGTTGCTACATTTTTAGGCACGCCAACAAGTGCTAACCTTATTGCTACGGTATCTGATGAAACTGGTTCGGGTTCTTTAGTGTTTGCTACTAGCCCTACATTAGTAACCCCTGTTCTTGGTGTGGCTACAGCCACTAGTATTAACGGTACTACAATTCCATCAAGTGCTACTTTGGTAAAAACTAGTGATACTGGCACAGTTACCAGCACAATGCTTCTTGATGGAACAATTGTTAACGCAGACATTAATGCTTCTGCTGCAGTTGCTTATTCTAAATTAGCCCTTACTGGTGCTATTGTTTCTACAGATATTGCCAATGATACAATTGTAAATGCAGATATAAATACTGCTGCTGCAATTGACTGGACTAAACTTGGTATATCTTCAACAGTGTCTTCAACTGAAATTGGTTATGTAGATGGTGTTACCTCTGCTATTCAAACTCAAATAGATTCTAAATTAGCAACTACTACAGCAGCAAGTACCTATGCTCCATTAGCAAGTCCTGCATTAACTGGTGTGCCTACGGCACCTACTGCTGCAGCAGACACTAATACTACACAGATTGCTACAACTGCTTATGTGCAAGGTGAGTTAACTCAATTAGTTAATGCTGCTCCACTTGCTCTTGATACACTAAAAGAGTTAGCAGATGCTCTGGGTAGCGATGCAAGTTTCTCAACAACAGTAACTAACTCTATAGCAACTAAGTTACCTCTGGCTGGTGGCACTATGTCTGGTGCTATTGCTATGGGCACTAATAAAATTACTGGTCTTGGACTTGCTACTGCCGGAACTGATGCAGCAAGTAAAACTTATGTAGATAGCGTAACTGTTGCACCTAGCAACTTGACTGGTCCTATCACATCTGTTGGCGCAGCAACTTCTGTTGCAGCCCAGACTGGTACTGGTTCTACCTTTGTGATGAACACATCACCTACCCTAGTAACTCCTGTTCTTGGTGTAGCAACTGCTACCTCTGTTAATGGAACTACTATTCCAAGTACTAAGACTTTAGTAGTAACTACAGATAAGTTATCTGCACTTGCTGCTACTACATCTGCAGAACTTGCTGGTGTCATCTCAGATGAAACTGGTTCTGGCTCTTTAGTCTTTGCAACATCACCAACATTGGTAACACCTAATCTTGGTACTCCTTCTGCTATAAATTTAACTAACGCAACTAATACTCCAACAGATGCAACTAAGGCTAACCTTGCCTCACCTACCTTTACAGGTACAGTAACTATTCCTACTGGTGCGGTCATTACATCCCCTAAGATTGGCTCTACCTACACAGCCAAGACTGCTGCATATACATTTGCTTCTGGTGATGAAGGTCAACTGTTCTCAATGAACAATGCTGCAAGTGTGCAGTTTAATATTCCAACCGATGCTACTTTTAACTTTGCAGTTGGTACTGAAATAAACGTGTTCTGGATAACTGGAGCAGGACAACCTACAATAGGTGCGGTTACTCCTGGAACAACCACAGTCATTTCAACTGGTGGTACTAGCGCTACTCCTAAACTTCGTGTTGTTAACAGCGCAGCCACTTGTAAAAAACTTGCTGCAAATAGTTGGTTGGTCATTGGAGATATCTCCTAATGCCAATACTAGGGATAACAGCATCATCTATTTCTGGAAGTCTGAGTAGCGCTCCAACCAACTCTTATTTTCCTATTGCTTCTTACACAGTGCCTAGTGGTGGATTAAGTTCTATTACCTTTGGTGGATTGCCACAGACTTTTACTCATCTACAAATTAGGGCTTTAGTAAAAGGTACAGATGCCACTGATAATCGTGTAGCATTTTCTATGCAGTTTAATGGAGATACAACAAGTTCATATAACACTCACAATTTAATTGCTGAAGGTTCTGGTACACCGACAGCAGGGTCAAGTGGTAGCACAACATATATGTTTGGAAATCCAAACTCTGAATTTCCAGCAAGCGGTTCTGGTGTAACAAGTGCTAGCATTTTTGGTGCAGCAGTAATAGATTTATTAGATTACACAAATGTTAATAAATTTAAGACTGCAAAATTTTTAGGTGGTTGGGATAATAATGGCGCAACAGGTCGCATTACTTTTGAATCAGGATTGTATCGTTCATTAAATGCAATTACATCAATTTACATATATCCCAACATTGGTAGTTGGGCGCAACATACAAACATATCAATCTACGGGGTGAATTAAATGGCTGCACTTTCTTCTTACACTCCAATAGCAACTTATACACTTGCTACTGCTGCAAGCAGTTACACTTTTTCATCTATTGCTAGTACTTATACTGATTTACAATTAGTAATATCAGGAACAGTATCTACAGGTGGAACTTTAATGTTGGTTTTTAATAGTGATACAACAAATGTTTATAGTGGGACAAATTTATATGGTAATGGAACCTCAGCCGTTTCTGACCGTTTGGCAAACAATGCAAGTTATCAAGCCACCATAGGTAATGCTTACACAACACAGTTTACTACTATTGCAAACATAATGAATTATGCTAATACAACAACCTATAAAACTGTTTTGGCTAGAGCAAATAATAGTGCAAACAATGTTTGGGCTATAACTTCTATGTGGCGTAGTACCGCAGCAATAAATAGTATTCAAGTAAAAACTGATTCTGGTAACTTTGCAACTGGAACCACAATGTCCCTATACGGAATAGCAAACAATACTGCCGGTGCTAAAGCAACAGGTGGAGTTATCTCATCTGACTCTAGTTATTTCTATCATTCATTTTATGCAACAGGTACATTCACACCAAGTTCTGCGTTAACAGGAGCAGATGTTTTAGTTGTTGGTGGTGGTGGTGGTGCATCTAGTGGTAGTGCAGCAGGTATGGGTGGTGGTGGTGCTGGTGGTTATCGCGCACTTGCTTCTCAATCATTTGCGAGTGGTACTGCATATACTTGCACTGTAGGTTCTGGTGGTGCTGGTGCTTCCTATGCAGCAGCCGGTGGAACTGGTACTGGTTCTTCTTTAGCAGGAACTGGATTTACAACCATAAGCGCTTCTGCTGGTGGTGCTGGTAGTGCTTATGGTGCTACTGGTTCAAATGGTGGTTCTGGTGGTGGTGGTTCTGGAACATCAACTTTAGCCGGTGGTTCGGGCAACTCTGGCGGTTACACACCAGTTGAAGGTTTTGCCGGTGGCGGTGGTAGACAATCTGGCGCATATTACACAGGCGGTGGAGGTGGTGGTGCATCTGCCGTTGGCGCTGATGCTACTTCTGGAAGTCTTGGTGGTAATGGCGGTGCTGGAACACAGTGGTATAACGGAAATTATTATGCAGGCGGTGGAGGCGGTGGCAACAATCAAGTTGCTGCAATTGCTACTGGTGGTAGCAGTATAGGTGGAAATGGTGGTTTGGCTTCAAGCACTGCTGCAACAAATGGTGTAATTAACACAGGTTCGGGTGGTGGTGGTGGTGCAGGTCTTGCTGGCGCTGCTGGCGGTTCCGGTGTTGTCATCATTCGGTATGCGAGATAGGGGTAGATAATGGCTAACGAAACTTATACGCTGATACAGAAAACTACACTTAACGCTAGTGCTGCTTCAATTACTTTCTCTAGCATCCCGCAAACCTTTACTGATTTGGTTATTAAGGTATCTGCTCGCACTGATGAAGCAGCAGCAAACTGGTCACAAAGTAATATTACTTTTAATAGTTCAAGCACAAGTTATACAAATCGTTATTTATTAGGTACAGGTTCAGCAGCATCAAGTGGCAGTGCTGGCACTGCTTATGTATATGGTGGTAGAGGAACTGGAGCAGGAGCAACAGCAAGCACTTTTGGTAATTCAGAAGTTTATATTCCAAATTATACTTCTGCTAATTACAAATCTGTTTCAACAGATGAAGTAACAGAGAATAATGCCACTGCGGGATTGGCATTTATGAACGCTGGTTTGTGGTCTAATACTGCTGCAATTACTTCTTTAACAATCACTGCTCAAGGTTGTAACTTTGTTCAATACACTGAAGCAACCCTATACGGTGTAGCCAAACAAGGCGTTACTCCCGTTGCTGGTCCTAAAGCATCCGGTGGAGATATCATTACAAATGATGGTACTTACTGGATACATCAATTCTTAAACTCTGGCACATTTACTCCAAGTCAAACTCTTAGTTGTGACTATCTTGTTGTTGCAGGTGGTGGCGGTTCCGGTAGTGATAGCGGTGGTGGTGGTGGTGCAGGTGGATTACGCTCAACTGTAACCGCAACAGGTGGTGGTGGTTCTTTAGAATCTGCTATGTCTTTGAGTTTTGGTACAAATTACACAGTGCAAATTGGGGCTGGTGGAAACGGTGCGTCATTTTACAACACAGTTGGCACAGTAGGCGGGAATTCTATTTTCAATACAATCACCAGCACCGGTGGTGGTTTTGGTTCGAGTAATGATTTAGGTTATTTAGGTGTTGCCGGTAATGGCGCACCGGGTGGTTCTGGCGGTGGTGCCGGTGGTGGTGGAACAGGTTCTGGAAACCACACTCCCGGTTCTGCAACTCCTTCCGGTCAAGGATTTGCCGGTGGAGTAAATTATTCAACCGGTGGTGGACAGCGAGCCGGTGGTGGTGGTGGCGGTGCTGGTGCTGTTGGCACTAATGGGCAAGTAAGTAATGTTGGCGGTAATGGTGGTGCCGGTGTTGCCACTTTGATTACAGGTTCCAGCGTAACTTTAGGCGGTGGTGGTGGTGCTAACGGTGCTAACGGTGCTGTGCCATCGGGCGGTTTAGGTGGTGCTGGCGGTGGCGGTGCTGCAAATAATGCCGGAACTGTAAACACAGGCGGCGGCGGTGGTGCCAGTTTTACGGCAGGAACAAATGGTGGTTCTGGAATCGTTATTATTAGATACGCAATTTAAGGAGATATGAATGGCACATTTTGCAGAAATAGATAGCGACAACATTGTTACTCGCGTTCTTGTTGTAGCAAACGAGAACGAACATAGAGGACAACAGTTCCTTGCTGAGGATTTAGGACTTGGTGGTACTTGGGTACAGACCAGTTACAATTCTAATTTTAGGAAAAATTATGCAGGAATTGGGTATCACTATGACCCAACTAATGACTGGTTCTATGCACCACAACCATTCCCATCTTGGACATTAGATGAGGATGCTAAGTGGCAACCACCAGTTCCATACCCAACTGATGGTGTTATGTATGTATGGGATGAAGAAACTACCGATTGGAAGGCAACAGTAAATGAGTGAGAAACTAACCAAAGTTGTTGTTAATTGCGCGACCGGCGTAGCAGAGATTATTGAACTAACCGCACAAGAGATTGCACAGCGCGACCAAGATGCAGCAGCAGCAGCAGAGGAACGCTCTATCCGCGAAGCACAAGAGATGGCTAAGGCTGTAGCGAAAGCAGCAGCACAAGCAAAACTTGCAGGATTAGGATTAACCGAAGAGGAAATTGCAGCGCTGTAATGTCTTTACTGACAGGTAGTTGTACAGATGACTACCTCCCTTCTTGGGAGGATAGGTCTGACCCATTAGATGAGCAGATGAAACCAAAGGAGCAACGTGGCAGGTAGAGATATAACCGAAGGCAGAGGCTCCGCCACTGCAAGTATTGGTCGTGCTATTGCTGTTGACTTAGGTATTGTTTCATCTACTTCTGTATGGCAGAACACTACAGAGTCATACGATGTAGCAGTAGGTGGACTACCGTTCTTCTACGCTATTGCAGATGACCGTCCATACATTAGACAGACTGCTCCATTTAATAAACAACAATCTGATATTTCTGCTGAACCGGGTGAACAATCTTTAACTGGCTGGTGGTTGCGTTCTCAATCATCATTCCATAATGGTACTGGCATCAAATTCTATGACCCATCTGCAGGTGAAACCGTAACCTACCGTTTTGCAGACTCACAGAATGTTGATGTATGGACCAAGGGACAGGTAACATTATTAAAAGAAACAACTAATACTGCAGTATCTAGTGGTATTTACAAACTTATTTCTGCAGTATCTGGTAGTACTGATGTGGTTGTTGGCTACATTCCGGGCAGCACTACAATTAAATCTTTTAATTCTGCTGGTACAGTAGTAACTACATATGCACCTACTGGGCTAGGTAATATCTTAGATGGTGCTGTATGCACAGACGGTACTCGCTTGTTTGTAGCCGATAATGATCACATTTACACAGGTCCAATTAACGCAGCATCTTCTGGTTGGACTGAATATTATGTAACTGGTACACGTGCAACCCTTGCTTGGGTTAAGCAACGTCTTGTTGGTGCTATAGAAAACAAAGTTTATGAGTTAACTGGTGCTACTGGTAGTGCACTTTCATTACCTGCTACACCATTATATACACATCCTAACACTGCTTGGATATGGTCGTCTATAACTGAAAGTGGTGCTGCTATTTATGCTGCTGGTTATGCTGGTGGTAATGGTGCTATCTATAAATTTACATTAGATGCAACTGGAACTATGCCAACTCTTACCTCAGGTGTTATTGCAGCGCAACTACCTAGTGGTGAATACCCACTTAAGATTGAAACCTATCTAGGATATATGATGATAGGTACAAATAAAGGTGTACGTGTTGCTACTACTGAGGTTGATGGTTCTTTAAGTTATGGTCCGCTTGTTATTGAAGAATCAAATGGTGTTCGTGATTTTGCATTTAGGGATAGATTTGTATGGGTTACTGGTGCAGTTGGTGCTCAACCCGGACTCTACCGTATTGATCTAGGTGCTGAAATTACCACATCTGCTGAATCTTTATACCGACAAACATTACGTTTTGCTTATGCTACTGATACATTTTTATCGGGTGTAAGTGGCTATGCTACAAGTGTAGACTTTATAGGTAACTCAGACCAGATAGCATTTACTACTTCTGGTAGTAATGGCATAGCCATTCAGTCTGCTACTGTATTAGCAACGACTGGATATATAACTACAGGTAAGATTAGATTTGGGACACTAGAACCTAAAAACTTTAAACGATTAATTGCACGCGGTAATTTTCAAGTGGGTGACTTTGCTCTTGCATCTGTGGCTACAGGAACTGATGGTACTGAAACTGTATATGACCATATAAGTTATAACTCAGGTGTAAATCCAGTAGAAGTAACCACATCTGTTCCTCAAACTGCACAAGAATTCCTTGCATATAAATTTACTTTAACTCGTGATACGACAACTACTAGCAGTGGTCCTACCTTTAAGGGTTATCAGGCTAAAGCAACTATTGCTACACCACGCAGAAGAGTAATTAAATTTCCTGCATATTGTTTTGATATAGAAACTGATCGCTTTAATACTGTAATTGGGTATGAAGGCAGAGCCTTTGATCGCATTAAATTACTTGAACAGATAGAACAATCTGGAGATGTATTAACTTGGCAAGACTTAACCACTGGTGAGTCACAACAAGCAGTGATAGAAGAAGTAACCTTTACCCGCATGACTCCACCTGATAGACGCTTTGATGGCTTTGGTGGAATCCTAGAGATTACCATCAGGACTGTCTAATGACTATTGTTGACTGGGCTGCGTTTGCTATTAGCATCTGTACTTTAGTAGGTACTTTTGCTCTTATGATTAAATGGTTAGTTAAACATTATCTCATTGAACTTAAAGCAAATGGTGGCAGCAGTATGCGTGACTCAGTTAATGTAAATACTAAGCGGCTTGAAAGACTAGAACTACGAGTAGATGAAATCTACAGATTGTTGGTGAAATGATGACAGCAATTATCCCTGATATCAATTGGGACCCACGCCCTATGACAGAAGAAGAGCGTGAAGAGTGGTTTGAAGATGACGATGAAGTCTAAATTTGGACCGTATAAAGGTAGCGAACAAAATGGTGGTCGTCCCATCTATGTATTTAAAAAGAAGGTAGCAGGCAAAACAGTCAGCACCTCTAGCAATAAAGCAAGAGTAGAGTACAAAGAAAAAACAGGCAAGACATTATCAAAGAAGACAGATGTAAACCACAAGAACAATAAAGGCAGAGCAGGTAGTGATGCTATGTCTAATTTAAATACGCTCTCGCATAAGAAGAACGTAGGTAAAGAAAATAAACGTCGAGCAGGAAAGTGATAAACTAAATGATACCTCTAGCCCGTGTAGCACAACCGGCTGCAATTGCAATACTAAGACAAGCAACAGCCCTGTATCCAAAGAGATTGAAAGCATCCGATGGGCTGCTCCCATCTAAAGCACACATTAAGCAAAATCCTAATTCAGATCATAACTCTGGGTTTGCATGCGATCTAAGCCATGATCCCAAGAATGGGATTGATTGCACGGTTGCATACACTGAGTTGCAAAAAGATCCACGTGTTAAGTATCTAATTTTTAAAGGACGTATCTGGTCAGCAATAAAAGGTGATCGTGATTTTGATGGTTACGCTCATCCAGTACATCTACATATTAGTATCAAAGAAACTGCAGGAACTGATACTTCCTCTTGGTTTCCTTGGTTGGGGGATGCTACAAAACTTAATAAGGTAAAAGCAGCACTCAAGCCTAACCCTAAAAAGAAGGAAACTAAATGACCCAACTTACTAAAAACAAACTGCAGGCTATGCTCATGTCCTATGTACGGGCTGGAGTAGCCTCCTGTGTTGCCCTTTACATGGCTGGGATCACTGATCCTAAAGCCTACGCTACTGTCTTCCTATCGTCCTTTGCGGGTCCTGCTATGAAAGCAGTGGATAAATCAGCCAAGGAATACGGCAAGAAGTAGCCATTTAAAGCCTTCTAAGGCACCATACAGACCATAAAGCCCCTGCTTAGGTATCTCACCATACCTAGCAGGGGTCTTTTCTGTTTATTAGGCGTCTGTAGATTCTACTATCTTGTACCCAGCAGCCTTTAAAGCCATGACTATATGGTTGGCTATCCTAGTAGGAGAGTCTGGCAAGGTTTCGCCATACTGATCCCATAAGGTAGAACTAATGGTCAGGTATGAAGACATTACTTTTTCTTGGCTACCTTCTTGACTGTTACTTTAGGTGGTACTACTTCCATATGCTCTGCCCATCTATCAAACTTACGCATAGCAACCCACTCTACTAATTCAATTCTAATAAGACTTACTAGTTCCCATACTGCAATAACTGCTACTGCTGTCCAAAATAACTCTACATTCATTGTAGTCCTTCCATTCCTCGGTAAGATAGTATTACATCTTTAGGTTTTATATTTTTTCTTTTGCGTATTGCTTGCCGTTCTCTTGTATTTGTACCACCCCAGATACCCACAACATTCCAGCCTACAGCATACTCTAGGCAATCAGTGCGTGCATCACAAGCATTACAAATTTTTAGTGCCATTGTATTCTCTTGTCTTAGTTCTGAATCAGGAAAGAAACTTTCTGGGTCTACATCTGCACAGTTTGTTTGTTTGTCTGTTTTAAACATCTATCCTCCTGTTGAGTAGAACCCTGTTCCTTTAAAATGTATTGCTGGTGCTGACCATATACGAACCATGGTGTAATTGCAAAGGGTACACATTCCCGGTAACGGATCTTGTGTTTCTTCTACTGTTCCACAGTTGTTGCATTTGTAATCAAATAGTGGCATTAGATACAATCATTCCCATCTTCCGGTGTTGACAATGTTAATAAGGAACCACAGTTTAAACACTCAGCATCTAGAAAGTACATGGCTAGTTCGTTACCTTCAAAAGATACTAATGCTTTAAACACGGTGCAACCACATAGACATACATCACCAATAGGATTGCCACGCAGATCCATTGATAAGGAGTAGTTAGTTTTGTAATCTCTGATAGGTATTGGTTCACTCATCAGTTACTTTATCTGAATCATAAAACGGTCTAAAGCCACCTAAGTTTTTTGTTAAAGCAACTAGCACACGCTGCACTTTCATACGTGCACCATCTGGAGTTGTCTTTAACTCTTTGGCAACTACACTCCACTCTGATTGTTCGTCCATAAATCTGAGTCTGAGTATGTTTTGCTTTGATTCTGGTAGTTTGTAAAAGCCTGTTGCTATATCTGACCGTAATGCTAGCCAGTTATTGCCGTCTGTTACATCACCTTTACCAAACTTAAAGTTTAGATCTTGAATCTTGGCTGGTATCTCATAACTTTCTGTTATAATTGACGGAAGAAATGCCTCAACAACAGACAAATCGTAGTAATATAAGTCATTAGTTTTGTATCCAGCCTTCTTTGCTTTCTCTATTTCGCAGTACTTTAACGCTGCATTACGCAATGACTTGGCTATTAAGTTGTCTTTATCTTTGCGTTCATAGGTAGACCACTCTTTGTATTTCTTAGGATGAGATACAAACCAGACCCATAACTCTTGTGCTATGTCATCTCGTTCTAGCATTTGATACTTGCGATTGTATTCAATGGCTAGATTCTGCACCATGTCGTTGTATTCTTCTATGTAGTTGTTCATGGAATGTCTATTGTTCCACCTAAGATTGGCACGGTATATGGAGATACTTTTTTGCCATCTTGAATTAAGATACCTATACCTTGCTGCCAGTTAGCAGTGCCAGATGTAAGGTAACTAGCCTGTTTAATATCCATCATGTGTCCAACCTCTAAACCAAATAAGGTTTGAGTTTTACCGTAAAAACCAACCGTGTCATGCTGTAACCCTAGTCTGTGTGTGTGTCCACACACTACTGACTTACCTATTCTTTTTGCTAGATTTAGTGCTGTTGATCCGGGCACTCTATTAAGTGGACCTTCATCTCCGTGTGCCATTACCCAGCCGGGTAACAACTCACGCATTCTATGTAGATAGGTAATACCTAAAGAAGAATACCCCAGCAATTGTTCTACCTCAAGTGACTTGAGGCTAGAAAAAGCAGGGGCATACTTGCGCATGTAAGTATCTATTCTATCTGTATGGTTACTGCGTTGAATATAAAATGGTTTTTTTCCTAGTGCTGCTCTGTACTGTGACATGATATCTCTTGTTAAATCTATTCCGTCTTGCAGCGTGCCAGCATATTCGCCTGCCATGCCTTTGTTCCAACGACTAGGTTCAGGTGCATCTAACTCGTCACCCACACACCACAACTCATCAGGCTTGTAATCTTTTATAAATTGAATTGAAGCCTTGACTGCTTTAGTATCGTGATATGGTATTTGAAGATCAGATAGAACTACTATCCTCTTCATAGGTACTCCTTAAAGGTATGCCTTCCCATAGTCCGCGCTGAACTAGTATGCCTATGGTTGCATAGTTCACTAGGTCTATGAGTGAATCTTCGATAGATTCATAGTTCGGCGTGTCGTTCTTGTTACTACACAGATGGCTAATTCTTGCTAACTTGTCATACATTCGGACTGTTAGCCCGTTCATTGCACCACCCGGTGCATGGGCTATGTTAAGTGGACCATAATCTTTATGTTTTTTGTGGAGGATCAGTAAACATTCATTCATTATAACTCTAGGATCTTCAATGTTTTTCATTTAGTATCTTCTTTAATGTCTGGTCTATGTCTTTCATTGCTTCCCATACATCATGTTCTTCTAACAGTTCTTCTAATTGTCCTTTAGATGAGGCAACTAAGATGCTTGTTAATGAGGTTAGTAATCCTATAACTGTTTCTTTTTCTTCTGTTAATAATGCTTGATAAATATCTTCTAATGCAGATAGAATATTTAGTCCTCGTTTTTCTGAGATTGCTATTTGCAGGTTTGGCTTTACTTCTTTTATATATTCCCATACATCATGGGGAAATGCACTCTCCGATTCGCTCATTAATCCAATCAACTCCTATCTTGGTTATAACACTATTAACATCTTCATTCTCTGGCATTGCTATTATATTTACGTTGCTTAGTTCTCTTGCTATCTTTTTGCCAAACTCCTGACCTGCGGCATCACCATCTGCTAAGACAATAACTATATCGTAATCATCAAGGATGCGGGTATAGTGTGACTTGTAATTGCTTGCTCCGGGTATACCTATAGTAGGGTGTATAGTTTTATTACTCATTAGGATGCAATCAAACTCACCTTCAGTTACACAGATATATTTGTCTGCTACAAAGCAAGCCTGAGTATTAAATATAGTAGTTTTAGCACCAATTAATCCCATATATTTAGGGTCTTCTCCGTTCATACCACGGAATCTTATATCTACTACGCCTGATGGCGTGATATAAGGTATTGCTAGTCTGCCTTTGTATGCTTCATGCCCCGGTAGAGGATCTTCTACCACTCCCAGATGAAAGATTCTGCCCTCGTCTACCGATAGACTGCGACTTGCTAGATAGCCTTCTGCCAGTTCTAAATGGCTGCTGTACTGCTGAGTAGCCCGTAAGAGAAAGTGTTTCTGCGTACTTGATAGCCTCATGGTAACTCACTCCTTCCTTATGTTGTATTAATTTATAGACATCTCCTGCGACACTACAACCATGACATTTAAATATGTTGTTATCAAAGTCTACCGCTGCTGATGCATGACTGTCGTCATGGAATGGACACTTCATCTTGCGATAACCTGATCCATGATTAGGTACTTGTGCACCTATATATTCTAGATATTCTCCGATACTATGCTTTGTCTGCATTTAGTACCTTTCTCAATAGTTCTACCCACACATGTACGGGCATAGTTGCATACCAATCGGCAGGG
>Ga0214919_10001171_pt1 | contig 43786 bp, 41 predicted proteins | sample LL1503_MetaG_FD_177994 | JGI IMG/M metagenome (GOLD analysis project Ga0214919, IMG submission 177994) | Freshwater microbial communities from Lake Lanier, Atlanta, Georgia, United States - LL-1503 | ecosystem: Environmental > Aquatic > Freshwater > Lake | place: USA: Georgia | collected... | reverse complement strand
TCACATTGGGGGTAAAAGTGGGCTTAATTTTTAATGTCGACAACCGAAAAACCCTATCTTCATTCCCATAAAACGACAAAATATAAGAAAATGATTAAACTACAAGTTATTGGAAATTTAGGCAAAGACGCCTTAGTTAACAATGTAAATGGCAAAACAGTAATTAACTTTAATGTGGCTCATACAGAGCGATTTAAAGACGCACAAGGAAATCAAAAAGATCGTACGACATGGGTGGACTGTTCGTATTGGACAGACCGCACTGCAGTTGCACCTTATTTAAAAAAGGGAACGCAAGTATATGTGGAAGGGACACCGGATGTAAGATCTTATACCACCACTGATGGACGTAATGGTGCTTCATTAACACTTCGAATTTCATCTGTACAATTATTAGGGGCTAAACCAGCTGGTTCAAGTACAGGTGGCGGATCGGATGCTTCTAATGGCGGCGATACTGGTAATGGCGGATATCAAAGTGCAGGTGGTGGATCTGATACCACTGCAATGGATGATTTACCATTTTAATTTAATAGCATTCTGCAATATCCAAAAGGTATACTTAACGGTATACCTTTTTTTGTTATTGGCTAACATATGTTTGGTAATAAGCTTGATTTCTGTAATGTGATTAAATAAGTGTCGCGAATTCAACTAAAATTCACTGCACATAATTACCTTTGACGATACAAAAATTGATTACATAAATATTTTTCTAATGAGGGTAATGAAATTTGGAGGAACAAGTGTAGGAAAGCCGGAAAGGATGCACCAAGTATCGCAATTAATCACGCGTGATGGGGAACCTACGATCGTGGTATTAAGTGCATTGAGCGGAACTACAAATGCATTGGTTGAAATAAGCAATAGCTTGTCAGCACAAGATAAAAAAGGGTCCACTGAAAAAATTGATGCACTAGAAAAGCATTATGCATTATTTATAAATGATTTAATAAAAGAAGCATCGCTTAAAACAAAAGCGGAAGGAATTATTAAAGAACACTTTGAATTTTTAAGAATAACACAACGCATCTCCTTAAGCGATGCATTGAATAAAGATATTTTAGCACAAGGCGAATTAATGAGCACCAAACTTTTTGCTTTGTATTTAGAGCAAGAAAAAATTGATCATGCCTTAATTCCTGCTTTGGATTTCATGTGTTTGGATATGAATGATGAGCCGGATTTAACTTTGATTGAGCAAAAAATAAAAGTTGTGTTGGCGCAACATCCAACTAAAAAATTATTTATTACCCAGGGATATATTTGTCGCAATGCAAAAGGGGAGGTTGATAATTTAAAGAGAGGTGGAAGTGATTACACCGCTTCATTAATTGCGGCTGCGGTGCAAGCAAGTGTTTGTGAAATATGGACGGATATTGATGGCATGCATAACAATGACCCTCGCGTTGTGGATAAAACGGTTGCTATTGAGCAATTGAGTTTTGATGAAGCTGCGGAGTTGGCATATTTCGGTGCTAAAATATTACATCCTACTTGTATTTGGCCTGCACAACAAGGAAACATCCCTGTGAAATTATTAAATACCATGCAACCTTCGGCTGCTGGAACAGTGATAAAAAAAGAAGCAGGAAGTACTGGCGTAAAAGCGGTGGCTGCAAAAGATGGCATTATCGCCATTAAAATTAAGAGTAGTAGAATGTTGTTGGCCTATGGGTTTTTAAGAAAGATATTTGAAGTATTTGAAAAATATAAAACGCCGATTGATATGGTGACCACATCAGAGGTAGCTGTATCTGTTACTATTGATAGTGATTTGCATTTAGATGAAATTATTGCTGAGCTTAACAATATCGCATCCATTGAGGTTGAAAAAAATCAAACGATCATTTCGATTGTTGGAAACGAAATTGCCAAAACAGATGCCGTACTAACAAAATTATTCGATGCAATTAATGAAATTCCGGTAACCATGGTAAGCTATGGTGGAAGTCATCATAATATTTCATTATTGATTCCAAGAGAATACAAAACCAAAACTTTACAACTCGTGAATAAGGGATTATTCAATTTGTAATTGGATTTATTTTATAGCTTCGCTCCAATTGAAATAAATAAACTGCGACCATCGGAAGGCAAGGCACCTGGTCCTGGGTAGCCACCAGCGCGTCTGGTAAAATATCTTTTATCCAATAGGTTATTGATTCCTGCTTTTAGCTGTAACATTTTGGAAAACTTATAACTACCTGTTAAGTCTGTGATTGAATAGGAAGGGATGCGTCCCGTATTCCCATTTGTAATTGCAGCAACTGTATTATTTGCATCACTAAAGGAGGCGCCAACAAAACTTAATTGTGCGGTGATTAGAAGATTTTTGTATCCATAGCTGATACCTCCTCTGAAAATATCAGTAGGGGCATTTTCAACTTTTTTGCCTTTGGTATTTGCATCTTTATGATCACTGCTATAGGTTGCATTGGTATATGCATAGGAACTAAATAAGATGACATCAGTGGTTTGACTATTTGTAAATGCCCTTATTGGATTGAATTCAATATAAGATTCGATACCCTGGCTGATACTAGCTCCCACATTGGTGATGAGTCTAAAGTTTGTGCCCGAAGTTGTGATGGTGCCCACACGATTATTATATTTTAAATAAAATCCACTAATATCAAATTGAATATAATTTTTTACTTTGCCTCTATAGCCAATATCAAAATTATAGCCTTTGGCATCTTTTAAATCTGGGTCAACCACATCTGTCGTTGGAGGTGCTTGTAAATTTGCAAATTGAATTGGCCTATAGGCTTGTGATAAATTTGTATAAAATTCTGTACCCTTTGTAATATGGTATTCTGATCCAACACCAGCGAGTAGGAAATTTCTACTCCTAGTGATATTTTGTAAATTAATGGCTGTTCCATTGGTGGTTAGTCCATTTCTTCCAGCAGCTGATCCTTCCAACCATTCATATCGGATACCTGGAATTAAATATAGCTTATCTGAAAATTTAAAAATGTTTTCAATAAATGCTGCGGCATTGGATGATGCAAAACTTACATCTTTAGGGTAGGTCCCTTTTATAGTGATATCATAATTTGAGCCCGTGCTACCAATGCCATCGGCTAACCGGTCCGTATTGCCTTTATATAATCTAATACCTCCTGCAATCGTATTTTTAAATTTACCAATGGCATAATCGCTTATAATTCTACTTTCAATTCCGTAGTTTCTGTATTTATCTAAATTAACGATCCTATTATTAAATTGGTTTGTAGTTGGGTTGATGCTATCTTTTATATTGATGGGTTGTAAAAATCCAACACTATTTCGGTCACCGATGGTTCCGAAAATTTTTGTATTCCAACGGCTATGTTCATTGATTTCGTATTGTAGTATTAGGGCGGGTGTCATCCAAGTGATATCAAACCAGTTTCTGTTTCGGAAGCTTTGTTTTGCATCTTGTATTAATTGAACATCGGTTAAACCTCCCGCTTGTTGGCTTCTGATATGTGAATACATTAATTCAAACTTGAGTGAAAATTTATTTGTAAAATTATAGGTAATTGAACCGAAACCAGATTTGGTATAAAATTGACTATTATTTCGCCAACCCTCTCCATTTCGTTGGTCAAAAAATGAATAATAATGCAGTTTTCCACGCTTGCCACCTAATGCATTATAACTATTTAATAAACCATTGCTACCAATAGTTTGTTGCGTTTCAAACTCGATGGGTTTATTGATTTCATTTCCATCCTTTAATATATAGTTGACCATGCCACCGAATTGCGGTCCATATTGTAAGGCACCTTGACCTCTCACAATTTCAATTCTTTGAACTGCTTGCAATTGTGGATTGTAATAAGCTTCAGGATAGCCAAATGGATCGGCGGCGATATCATAGCCGTTTTGTCTAACATTAAATTCCCAACTTCGGTTAGGGCTTAAACCTCTTGCGGCAATGCCTATTTGAATACCGCTAGGGTCACTTTCCCAAACGTGTATCCCTGGGACTTTTGCTAATACTTGACGCATGGTGTTGTTGGCGATATTGCCCTGTACATTTTCAAGCACAATTAAAGCGTTCTTTTTACCTGCATAAATGGTGGTGCCAACAATTTCTGGTAGTTGTTGGTAATCGCTTTTGCTATTTCTGCCAACAACAGTAATGTCGGGCAAGCTTTTCCATTGTATACTATCCTTGATTTTGTCCTGTGCATTTATGTTTTGATTCAAAACACAAATTATGGAAATGGCGAGGCTTAATTTTAGTATCATACTATTAAGCCGCAAAAATAAAGTCAATGTGAACTGCTCATTTTTGAAATCAGGAAAAGTGGTTTATGTTATCCGGAAAAATAAAAAGGAGTCCTGAAAATCGGGACTCCTTTTTGGCTAGAATTTATTTTTAATAAAAGGTTCATTTTAGGCCAAAAAAAAAGAGCCAAATATTGCATTTGGCTCTTTTATAATTATAAGTAGTAAAATATAAAAGAGGTTTATTTAAGTCTTTTATATTTTTATAAAAAGACTTAAATAAACAGTATAAAAATTATAAACCTATTATTTATCTAAATTTATTTTCTCAAAAAATTTAGATAAATAATAACGCATCACCGTAAGAGAAGAAACGATACTTATCTTTAATTGCTTTTTTATATGCTTCCATCGCTAATTCATATCCTGCAAAAGCGCAAGACATAATTAACAAACTCGTTTTTGGTAAATGAAAGTTGGTCACCAAGCTATCCGCAATATTAAAGTTATAAGGAGGGTGAATAAAATGATTTGTCCAACCTTCCGCTGGTTTTAATAAGCGTTGTGCAGTTACGCTACTTTCCATTGCACGCATGGCTGTTGTTCCAATGGAACAAACGCGACGACCATTTTGTTTTGCAGTATTAATAATGCGACAAGCATCTTCGTCAATCTTAAAATATTCTGCATCCATTTTATGTTTGCTTAAATCTTCCACTTCAATAGGACGGAAAGTGCTTAAGCCAGTATGTAAGGTGACTTCCGCAAAACGGATACCTAAAATTTCTGATCTTTTAATTAACTCCTTGCTAAAGTGTAATCCAGCTGTAGGTGCAGCTACGGCACCTTCATACTTTGCATAAACTGTTTGGTATCTTTCTTTATCTTCTTCGTCTGGCTTACGCTTAATGTATTTAGGCAATGGGGTTTCTCCTAAAAATTCTAACATGTTTCTAAATCCATCATCATCACCTTCCCATAAAAAACGAATGGTACGGCCACGGCTAGTGGTATTGTCAATGACTTCGGCAACCAATTCTTCGTTTTCGCCAAAATATAATTTGTTTCCTACACGAATTTTTCTTGCGGGATCAACAATTACGTCCCATAAACGATTGGGCTTATTTAATTCTCTTAATAAGAAAACTTCAATCTTAGCACCTGTTTTTTCCTTGCGACCATACATACGAGCAGGAAAAACTTTGGTGTTGTTCACGACAAAAACATCTTTGTCATCGTAGTACTCTAATAAATCGGAAAAATTTCGATTCTCCATGTGACCATTCTGACGGTTCACGACCATCAGTCTACTGTCTTCTCTACGCTTGGTAGGGTGTTGTGCGATCAAATTCAAAGGTAGGTCGTACCTAAATTGGGAAAGTTTCATTTGTGTCTATTTTTGGGTGATAGCCACATTAAGTTTACTACAGCCTTACGGGGCAGTTCGCTTCATGTTACGGCATGAAAATTATGGAGGCAAATGTACGACTTTAGCACTAATTTTGCGGACACAACATTTGTATCTAAAATTGGGCAATTTATACAAAATCACTAGATTTGCAAACAATTGTTAGTTTTGGTCCAGTGTTGATTTAAAACAAATTATTCTATGTTGAAAGCTAAATGGTGGAAAGTTTTGTCATTTTTCCTTTTGTTGTACACCTGTACCTATGGATTCATTGTTAAAGTACCTAAGTTGGATGATCGTATGCGTGAATCTATCCGCAATATGTTTTTTCATGTGCCTATGTGGTTTGGTATGATGATATTATTTTTTGTTTCCTTATTTTATGCAATTAAATATTTGAGATCTGGTAATCCAGTGCATGATGTGTATTCCTATGCTTATGCATCCATGGGTTTGGTATTTGGAATTTTAGGAATTATTACTGGTGCGTTTTGGGCGAACTACCAATGGGGTAGTCCTTGGGTAGGTGATCCAAAACAAAATGGTGCAGCCATTGCTTTACTCATCTATTTTGCCTATTTCGTTTTAAGAGGAAGTTTAATTGATATGGAAAAACGCGCAAGATTATCTGCCGTGTATAATATATTTTCCTTCTTCATGTTGTTTCCTACTTTATGGATTTTACCAAGATTAACGGAATCCTTACATCCAGGTGGACAGGGCAGTGAAGGGAATCCTGGAATTAATGGAAAAGATATGTCTGCAAGCATGCGAATAGTGTTTTATCCAGCAGTGATTGGTTGGACTTTATTAGGGGTATGGATAAGTACTTTAAATATCCGTTACCAATTATTAAAATTAAAGAAGGAAGAATTATTATAAAAATTAACAATCTAAATTAAACCATATGATTTCTCTTTTACAAGCAATGACGGCAAATAATTCAGACAACTTAATGTTACGCGATGGTAAAATATATTTAGTAATGACTATCGTTAGCATCATATTAGTGGGCTTATTTATTTATGTGGCAAGCGTTGATAAAAAAATAAGCAAATTAGAAAATGGCGCAAAAGATTAAATTTATTTAAAACCAATATATATGTCAGACAATCAGCCTTACAGTTTTTTTGAAAGTGTTGAAAAAAGTTTCGACAAGGCTTCCAAATTCACAACATGGGAGCAAGGAATATTAGATCAAATTAAAGCATGTAATAGCATTTACAGCATGCGTTTCCCAGTAAAAATGGATGACGGTCATATTGAAGTAATTGAAGCATATCGTGTACAGCATTCACAACATAAGTCACCATGTAAAGGGGGTATTCGTTTTAGTATGGCGGTGAATCAGGATGAGGTAATGGCATTGGCTGCATTAATGACGTATAAGTGTGCCATTGTGAATGTTCCTTTTGGTGGTGCGAAGGGGGGGATTAAAATTAGCCCACGAAGTTTAAGTGCGTATGAATTAGAAAAAATAACTAGAAGATATACTTCAGAATTAGTAAAGAAAAATTTTATCGGTCCAGGTATTGATGTACCTGCACCAGATTACGGAACAGGTGAGCGTGAGATGGCATGGATTGTGGATACCTATCAATCATTAAAGCCAGGCGAAATTGATGCAGCTGGTTGTGTGACTGGTAAACCTATTTCTTTAGGTGGTGTACGTGGTCGTAAAGAAGCCACAGGCTTGGGTGTGTTTTTTGGTATCAGAGAAGTTTGTTTGATGGAAGATCAAATGAAAAAATTAGGCCTTACTGTTGGCGTGCAGGATAAAAAAGTTATTGTGCAAGGCTTGGGAAATGTTGGTTATTATACTTCTAAGTTTTTCAGAGAGGGTGGTGCTAAAGTTATTGCTATTGCAGAATTTGAAGGGGCTATTTATAACGAGGATGGATTAAATGAGGAAGATGTTTTCCAACATCGTAAAAAAACAGGAAGTATTTTGAATTTCCCAGGGGCTACTAATATTGCAAATAGTGCAGAAGCTTTAGAAATGGAATGTGATATTTTAATTCCGGCAGCATTGGAAAATGTAATTGATAAAAATAATGCGCCACGAATCAAAGCGAAAATTATTGGGGAAGCGGCGAATGGTCCATTAACGCCAGCAGCGGATGAGGTTTTTGCAAAAAAGGGAATTTTAGTTATTCCAGATATGTATTTAAATGCAGGTGGTGTTACTGTTTCTTATTTTGAGTGGTTGAAAAACTTAAGCCATGTAAGATATGGTCGTTTGGAAAAAAGATTCACAGAAAATGCGAATATTAATATTTTGAATCAGATGGAGGAATTGACTGGTAAAAAAGTGAATCCTTCTGAGAAAGAAATTATTGCACATGGTCCTGATGAAATTGATTTAGTGCATAGTGGATTGGAGGAGACAATGATTAATGCGACGCGAGAAATTATGGACATATGGAAAGCAAATCCTGCGATACCTGATATGAGAACAGCCGCTTACGTTTGTGCCATTAATAAAGTAGGAACCTCTTATGCTGAATTAGGCATCTTCCCATAACCTGAAATAACATTCATTATATATATTCGGGGAAATTTTGCAATGGCTGCAGTTTCCCCGATGCTATTTTAGCACCCAATGTTTGATGTCCATTTGTGATAATTAAGTATTGCGCATTTAATATTTGTTGGTACTGTAAAATTTGTTGCAAAGTTTTCTCGCCAATTTCCACCCTTGCTTCCTTACATTCAATAATCATCCAAGGGGTATCCTCTTTATATACGACGATATCAAAACGTTTATTGAGTTCTCCTAATTGAATGGTTTTTTCAACGGCAATTAAACTACTTGGATAGTTGCAGATTTGTACTAAATATTGCAGGGTATTTTGCCTTACCCACTCTTCGGGGGTGAGTATGATCCACGCTTTCCTAAACGGATCAAATATTTGATCCTTGCCTTGCACTTGCTGTATTTTAAAGGGATAGGTGGGGTAAATTAAGGCTTGCATGTGGATGTCCGATAAAATTTGTAATTTCAGCTATTAATACTTCAAATATAAGCACAGAATAATTGGGAAGTAGTAGTCACAGTTAAAATAATTATGTATGAAATCAAAGCAGGAAATAGTTGACAATTGGTTGCCTAGGTATACCGGTGCTACCTTGGACCAATTTGGTAAATATGTACTATTAACCAACTTTAGCCATTATGTAAACATGTTTGCAAAAATGCATAATGTAGAAGTTATTGGTAAGGATCGCCCTATGCAGTGTGCAACTGCAGAAGGTATTACTATTATTAATTTTGGAATGGGTAGCCCAGGTGCGGCAACCATCATGGACTTGCTTACTGCAATACAGCCCGAAGCAGTTTTATTTTTAGGTAAATGTGGTGGGTTGAAAAAAAGAAACAAAATTGGTGATTTAATTTTACCTATTGCAGCCATCAGAGGGGAGGGTACCTCCAATGATTATTTCCCTGCTGAGGTTCCTGCATTACCTGCGTTCGCATTACAAAAAGCAATTTCAACTACGATACGTGATAGTGGTGTAGATTATTGGACGGGCACAGTATATACCACGAATCGTCGCGTATGGGAACATGATGATGCATTCAAACAATACTTAACGGATATTCGCGCTTATGCCATTGATATGGAAACAGCGACCATATTTACCGTAGGTTTTTATAATAAAATACCAACAGGTGCATTATTATTAGTGAGTGATTCACCGATGATTCCTGAAGGTGTTAAAACAGAAGCAAGCGATAGTTTAGTGACTGCTGAATTTGTGGAGCGTCATTTAAATATTGGTATTGAATCATTGAAGCAATTAATCAATAACGGACAAACCGTTAGACACCTTCAGTTTTAATAATTTATATTTTATAAAGAATAAAAAATATAAATTATTAAAACTTCATCCTCTTTTTGATTTTTTTTATTAATCTTTTTTAATGGAGAAAAATGCTATATTTTTCTCCTTTTTTCTTTTTTATCATTTAGATAATAAATAAATTTAAAATTATATTTTTTAATTTTAAATTTATTCTTTCCACAAGAAGGGGAATAGGATATAGGATAGCGCGATGATCATAAAATCAAATCCTATCAATATCAAAACCAGTTCGGGTAAACTATTTTGTACTACATCGGAAAATGCAATGTTTGCAATTTTCATTAATATCATTAATTGAGGGATAATCAATGGGAATCCAAGTATCGCCATGATTGCAGATGGTTGTTGTGCTTTAGCGGCAATGGCTGCTAAAAAGCTAAATACCAAACTTAAACTTATCCCACCCAAGCAACTAATGCCAAAAAACAACCAGCCATGTTGTAAGGGGTTGCCGAGTAATACGGTGAATAACAATAAGCTAAGTCCACTCATGATTGTCATGAGTAAACTATTGTAAATTAATTTTGAAAAGATAAAATGTACGGGACTCGCTATGGTATAAAAATACAACATCCTACCACGACCTTCTTGTAAAAAACTACGGGCAACTGTATTGATACATATAAATAAAAGCGTCACCCAAAATAATCCATTCCATACATGATCATCAGGTTGCCCCATGGTTAAATAAATCACAAAAGTGGTGGAAGCAATATACAATAGGATACCAAAAAATGTATACTGCTGCCTAAATTCAAGCAGTGCATCTTTTTTCAATAAGGTATAAACTATTTTGAGGCGCATACTCGGCATCTTGGTTCGTAATTATTTTTCTCACCTAAAACCACAGTTCCTTCTTCATCACTTGTTCGATAAGATACATTTGCCAAATGTCCGCATTGTACACATATAGCATGCAGCTTGGTAATAAAATCAGCCACAGATAAAAGTGCCGGCATGGGGCCAAAGGGTTTGCCTAAATAATCCATGTCTAATCCCGCAACAATGACTCTCTTGCCTTGCATCACCAAGGTCTCACAAACTGCAATAATGCCTTCGTCAAAAAATTGTGCTTCATCGATGCCTACTACTTGCGCATGTTCGGCAAGTGCAAGTATTTCAGATGAGTTTGCCACTTGGGTAGATGCGATTGCATTAGCATCGTGACTTACAATCTTTGTAACATCATAACGCGTATCCGTAGCTGGCTTATAAATCTCAATTTTTAAATTAGCAATTTTGGCCCTTTTTAATCTTCGAATCAATTCTTCGGTTTTTCCGCTAAACATGCTGCCGCAAATTACTTCGATCCATCCTCTGCGCTCGCCAGTTATATTCTGCTCAATAAACATAGACAATAATTAATTTAGTTTCTTCGTTTTAATAATAAGGTAAAGGTATTGCCCCAAAAGTAAACATTCCTATGGATAGCGTAAAGGCTTTGGTGGAAAAATTAAGTGAGCAGTTGCGTCAAAATGAGGATAAAACGCGTTTAATAATAACTGCACAACAAATATTGACAGAATTGGGTGGGGCAGTAGTGTCTAAGCCATTGCCTCAAAATATATACCAGGAAGCAATCATGGTTGCACCAGCCGAGAAAGCAGTGATGCAATCGCAGATTACTCCGGAACTTGCAGCTGTCACCAATACTGTCGAACAGATGGAAACGCCTGTGGAAGTAATCGATGAAAAATTGGCCCCTAATATTGTGGAAGCGAAAACAGAGCCCAGCCTGGTTGCTTCAGAAAAAACTGAAATTAAGGAAGTAAAAGAGGTGAAGGATCACCTTGTTTTAGAGCCAATTAAGGATTTACGATCAGCGATCGGCATTAATGATAAGTTTCAATTCATCCAAGAATTATTTGCAGGAGATGAAAAGTCATTTGAAGTAGGCATTAAAACTATTAATGCTTTTAAAATATTTCCGGAGGCACAATTTTATATCAAGAGAGAATTAAGAGAAAAGAATAATTGGGATGAGGAAAGTAATGTTGTAAAACAATTTGATCAATTGATCAAAAGACGATTTTCATAAATAAATTCCATTGTTTTTTGGGTAGCACCTGCATTTTGAGAAATAAAATTTGCAGATGATTCGCAAGCCTTTGCATATTTTTCAGTTTGGCTTGATAATAGTTCAAGTGTTTTACTGAATGAGTTTATATCATGTATTTTAAATCCGCCACCTGCATTGACAAGTCCACGCGCTTCAATATATTTTTCATCATTGGGTCCCCAGAAAACAGGTTTCCCAAATGCTGCTGGTTCAAGTACATTATGTATACCCTCGGCGTCAAATCCGCCACCAATATAGGTTATATAAGCATGTTGGTATAAATTACGTAACAATCCTATTTGGTCAACAATGATCACTTTTGCGTTATTGAATTTTTGGTGGCTGGCTGCAAATGAAGTTAAAGTGGTGGCGTTATTAAATAGCGCTACACATTTTTGAATAGCTGTGCTATCCACATGGTGGGGAACCACGATCCAATTTAGGTGGGTGTATTTGTCTGCTAAGCTTGATAATAAAATATGGTCTTTTTCCCAAGTGCTTCCAGCTATTATTATTTTAGCATTATTCAATTTCTGCAACCAATCAAAATGGGTACTTGATTTAGAAGTGCGCAACACGCGATCAAATCGGGTATCTCCAGTGACACTAATTTTTTGTTCTGAAAAAATTGGGCTAATTAATTTTTTTGAGTTTTCATCTTGCACCAAAATGGCATAAAATAAGGAAAGCATCTTTTTATAAATACCTCCGTACCATTTAAAAAATATTTGCGTTGGTCTAAAAATGGCAGCCACCAATAAAGTGGGGATGTTTCTTTTTTTAGCTTCCGATAAATAATAAAACCAAAATTCATACTTGATAAAAATGACCAACTTGGGTTGTACTGCATCAAAAAAATGTTTTGCATTGTTTGCGCTATCCATGGGTAGGTAAGTAACAAAATCAACAGTTGGGTCGTTTTTGCGATGCAGGTATCCTGAAGGTGAAAAAAAAGTAAGCCAAATTTGATACCCTGGATAATCTGCCTTTATTTTTTCAATAATGGGTAAGCCTTGTTCAAATTCACCATAGGAGGCACAGTGCACCCAAATGATGGGCTTTTGAATTTTTTCAGCAAAGCCGGTGATCTCATTCCATACCTCATTCTGCCCTAAAACCCAATGCTTGACCTTGCCATTAAAGGGGGCCGTGCATTTAGCAAGGAGGCGGTAGAGCAATAAAAATAGATTGTAAATTACCATGGGGTGTATCTGTCAGGCAAAAATCAATAAAATTCGGCATATAAATGGACATTTATTGCTAATAAACATACAATATTTAGATATTGTAGTGGGTAGGCCTTTTACCCTTTTTATAGTATTTTTGCAAAAATGGAATTGATGCGTAAAATTCAGATGGTAGATACTAAAAATCAGTATCTGGCTATAAAAAAGGAAGTGGATGAATCTATTCAAAGCGTTTTGGATAGTGCTTCCTATATTAATGGTAAAGCAGTCCAGGATTTTAGTCAAAGTTTAGCTTCTTATTTACAAGTTTCACATGTTATTCCTTGTGCCAATGGTACCGATGCTTTACAAATTGCGATGATGGCATTAGGCTTGCAACCCGGGGACGAAGTAATCACCCCTTCATTCACTTATATAGCGACCACAGAGGTAGTTGCATTACTTGGGTTAACCCCAGTTTTTGTGGATGTGGATCCTGTAACTTATTGCATGGATATTGCTTCTTTAAAAAATGCAATTACACCAAAAACGAAAGCGATAGTTCCGGTTCATTTATATGGACATGCTGCACCCATGGCAGAGATTTTACAAATTGCCAAAGAAAATAATTTGTTTGTGATTGAAGATAATGCGCAAGCCATTGGGTGTGATTATACTTTCCCAAATGGAGAAACGAAAAAAACAGGAACGATGGGTCATATAGGTGCTACTTCGTTTTATCCAAGTAAAAATTTAGGTGCGTTTGGTGATGGCGGTGCTTTGTTTACCAATGACAAAGCCTTGGCTGATAAAATGACGATGATTGCCAATCATGGCCAATCGGCTAGATATTATCATGATGTAGTGGGGTGTAATTCAAGATTAGATTCCATACAAGCAGCCATTTTAAATATTAAATTACAAAAGCTGGATAGTTATAATCAAGCACGTAATCATGTTGCGCAATTTTATAATCATGCTTTTGCAGATATTAAACAAATTGTAACACCAGCTGTAAATAAATATAGCACGCATGTGTATCATCAATATACCATACAATTAGTTGGGGTGGATCGCGAAAAGTTTATAAAGCATTTGGGGGATCTTGACATTCCATGTATGATTTATTATCCAGTGCCAGGGCATTTGCAAAAAATGTTTGGCGAGGGAAAAAATGAACATTTACATTTGCCAGTGACCAATGCTTTAACACCGGTCGTTTGCTCACTTCCAATACACACGGAAATGGAAGAGGCGCAATTAAAACATATTGCATCAGGAGTGAACTCCTTTTTTAATGCTTAAAATTTGAATCAATGAAAATTACAGTAATAGGAACAGGCTATGTGGGATTGGTAACAGGGACTTGTTTTGCTGAAACAGGTAACAAGGTTACTTGTGTAGATATAGATAAGGCGAAGGTGGATAAATTAACATCTGGCCAAATCACGATATACGAGCCAGGGCTAGAAAAAATATTTTTAAGAAATACGAAGGAAGGTCGATTGGTATTTACCACCAATTTGGAGGATGTTTTAGAGGCGTCAGAAATTATATTTTTAGCATTGCCTACACCACCAGGTGCGGATGGGTCAGCTGATTTAAAATATGTATTAGGGGTGGCTGATCAGATGGGTAAATTGATGAAGGGTTATAAGGTGGTTGTGAATAAAAGTACTGTGCCAGTGGGAACAGCCGATAAAGTAAGAGAAGCGATTGCGAAAAATTATAAAGGCGAATTTGATGTAGTCAGTAATCCTGAATTTTTAAGAGAAGGGGTTGCAGTGGAGGATTTTATGAAGCCAGATAGGGTAGTGATAGGAACAAAGTCCGAGCAAGCAAAAAAAGTGATGACTGAATTATATGCCCCTTTTGTAAGACAAGGGAATCCATTAATTTTTATGGATGAGCGCAGTTCAGAGTTAACCAAATATGCAGCGAATAGTTTTTTAGCCACAAAAATTTCATTCATGAATGAAATCGCACAATTATGTGAACGCATGGGTGCGGATGTGGATATGGTGCGTAGAGGCATAGGAAGTGATGATCGCATAGGGAAGCGTTTCTTGTTCCCAGGAATTGGGTATGGTGGAAGTTGTTTCCCTAAGGATGTACAAGCATTGGTAAAGTCATCGAATGAAGTAAATTATGAATTTGAAATTTTAAAAGCGGTCGAAAAAGTAAATGCACTACAAAAGTTGCATTTGGTAAATAAGATCAATACATATTTAAAAAATGATTTGCAAGGCAAGAAAATTGCTTTGTGGGGATTGGCGTTCAAACCGAATACCGATGATATTAGAGATGCGCCAGCCATTGACATGATTAACGCTTTAACAGCTGCAGGTGCGATCATCACTGCCTATGATCCGGAAGCAATGCCCAATGTGAAAAATAAAATAGGCGATAAAATTAAATATGCAAGCAATCAATACGAAGCGCTAGCCGGTGCGGATATATTAGTCATTGCAACGGAGTGGAGTGAGTTTAGAACACCCGATTTTGAAATCATCGAAAAAGAATTACCAAGTAAAGTAATTTTTGATGGTCGAAATTTATTTGATGTTGCGAAGATGAAGGAACTGGGGTATCATTATGAAAGTGTTGGAAGGTTGTAATTTGAAACAGTTTGGATGGCGGTAGTTCGAAAAAAAATATTAGTTAGCGGATTGCAAATAAATTATCATGAGTCAAAAAAGAATTTTAATCACAGGTGCTGCCGGATTTTTAGGATCTCATTTATCTGATCGATTTATTCGTGAAGGATATAAGGTCATCGCCATGGATAATTTGATTACGGGAGATATGAATAATATCGAGCACTTAATGACGAATGAAAATTTTGAATTCAAATTACATGATGTAACTAAGTTTATTGAAATTGAAGGGGCACTTGATTATATTTTACATTTTGCATCACCAGCAAGTCCAATTGATTATTTAAAAATACCCATCCAAACCTTAAAAGTGGGGGCCTTAGGCACACATAATTGTTTGGGTTTGGCGAAAGATAAAAAGGCGCGCATATTAGTCGCAAGTACAAGTGAAGTATATGGTGACCCTTTGGTGCATCCACAAACAGAGGAGTATTGGGGTAATGTAAATCCAGTGGGTCCAAGAGGCGTATACGATGAAGCTAAAAGATACATGGAATCCATCACCATGGCTTATCATACATTCCATCAGGTGGAAACGCGTATCATCCGTATTTTTAATACCTATGGACCAAGAATGCGCTTGAATGATGGACGTGCATTACCTGCGTTTATTGGTCAAGCATTAAGAGGGGAGGATATGACCGTGTTTGGTGATGGCTCTCAAACAAGAAGCTTTTGTTACGTAGATGATTTAGTAGAAGGGATATATAGATTGTTATTAAGTGACTATTCAAGTCCAGTAAATATTGGCAATCCGAATGAAATAAGTTTAAAGGATTTTGCCGAAGAGGTATTAAAGTTAACGGGATCCTCAGTGAAAATTATTTATAAGGAATTACCGGTAGATGATCCAAAGCAAAGACAACCAGATATTACCAAGGCGAAAACTATTTTAGGCTGGGAGCCCAAAGTGGATCGTGCGGAAGGATTGAAAAAAACCTACGATTATTTTAAGTCACTCCCTTCAAGTGAATGGACGAAGTTGCCTAAGGAATTCGTGTCAAAATAATTACCCAAACTTAATTCCTAAACCACGCAATGAGTATAAAAAAAATATTAGTAACGGGTGCCAATGGGCAATTAGGTTGGGAGTTAACACAATTGGCAGCTAGTTATCCAATGTATGAATTCATCTTCGCCGATAGAAGCATGTTTGATTTATCGAAGCCGGAATTATTTGAATCATTGATACATCAATGGGCACCACAAGCGATTATTAATACAGCTGCATATACCGCAGTGGATAAAGCGGAAGCAGAACAAAATTTGGCTAATTTAATTAATGCAACTGCTGTTGCTGAGTTAGCAAGCATCGCAGGTGCAAATAATATTTTATTCATTACATTTTCAACTGATTATGTTTTTAATGGCAATGCATCTAGTCCTTATTTAACAGATACTATTATTGATCCTGTAAATTTTTATGGTACAACCAAGGCGCAGGGAGAAGTAATGGCTTTAGCCGTGAACCCGAATACAATTATAATTCGTACTTCATGGGTGTTTAGTAGTCATGGTAATAATTTTGTTAAAACCATGATTCGATTAATGAAGGAAAGAGCAACTTTAAATGTGGTGAGTGATCAAATTGGTCGTCCCACCTATGCAAAAGATTTAGCGATTGCTACATTAAAAATAATCAATGAGGTAAGTGGGGGTAAAAAAATACATGGCGTGTATCACTATGCGAACAAAGGGGTTACGAGTTGGTTTGAATTTGCACAGCAAATCAAAAAAAATGCAGGACTAAGCTGCGAACTAAATCCGATTAATACCACACAATTTCCAACACCTGCTAAAAGACCTGCTTATTCTGTGCTGGATACCCAAAAAATGGAAACAGTAATTAATATTGACATTCCAAGTTGGGAATCATCTTTATTGGCTTGTCAAAAAATGTTAGGATAATTAAATGAAAAAGGAAGCATTATTAAAACAGTTGCAGTCGCAAACCTATGTGATGATTAAGCCTTCACCACTTCATGGCATTGGTGTTTTTGCGATTCGTGATATACCCAAAGGAACGAAAGATATTTTTTCAGAAGGCTTTGGGGATTGGATAAAAGTTAGCAAGGATGAGGTGGATGCTTTGCCGAGGCATTCAAGGGAGTTGATTGAAAATCATTGCCTGTTTGATGAAGACAGTTATTTTATTCCTGAATATGGCTTTAAGTTGGTTGATTTAGTGATTTATTTAAATCATTCTGAAACACCTAATGTACTATCTTTAAATGACGGTGAGCAGTTTGAGGCATTGGTGGATATAAAAGCAGGGGAGGAATTACTAGTGGATTATGGAACAATTGTTGAATGCGATGAGTAAGTGAGGTAAACCTGATAAAATTTTAATTGTATCTTTTCAAATTTATTATATGAAAAAAATCACTTTAATTTTTGCTTTTGTTTTTCTTTTTTTTCATGTGCAAGCATCTTCCTTTACAGATACCTTAAAAATTAAAAAGACAGCCGATTTTGTATTGGATGGCGCTGGCACTAATGTGCAATGGGACTCCGCTGCATGGGTTAACTTGATTCAATTGGATTCAGGAGTTCGTGGATATGATACCAAGTTTAAAGTACTCTATTCGGATGCAGGTGTGTATGTATTTTTTACAGGAAATGATAAAAAAGTGACCTCTACTTTCACAAAGGATTTTGATAATTTATTTACGGCTGATGTATTTGAAGTATTTTTTCATCCGCAACCTAAAATGCCCATTTATCTGGAATATGAAGTGAATGCATTAAACGCAGAACTAGTTTTATTAGTGCCACATTTAGATAAAAAAGCGATGGGATGGACGCCATGGCATTATGATGGAAAGCGCAAAGTGGTTAAAAAAGTGCAAGTGCATCAGGTTAACAATGAAATGTACAAATGGACGGCAGAATTATTTTTCCCTATTTCTCTTTTTGGGCCTTTACAAAATACGGAGTTAAAGAAAGGCGTATGTTGGAACGCTAATTTTTACAGATTGGATTATGATGCAGGTAAAATGATCAAGTTTGCATGGTCACCTGTCAATGCAAGCTTTCATGAGTTTGATAAATATGGGGTAATACAATTTAACTAAGTAGTAACTTGTAACTAACATAGCCCGTGTATTTTATTTCAAAGTTATTTTTTAAAAAGTAATTTAACGGTAATGTTTTCATAAATGAACAATCCCCGTCCCGATAAATCGGGACGGGGATTGTTGGAAGTAGTATATAATAAACTAATCCTTTGGTTCTTTCTTATGCCAGTAGGAAGCAAGGATGGATCCTGTAATGTTCATAAAAGGTCCAAACACCGCAGCTGCCAATCCCATGGTTGCAGCTTTTCCTAGCTTTTCTGCAAGTCCTGATGCCAATCCGCCATTTTGCATACCCACTTCAATAGCTACAGTGCGACAGTCTCTTTCAGGCATTTTAAATAATCGAGCACTCCAATAGCCCAATAAATAGCCAAATGTATTATGAATTAAAACTATGATTATTAATAATGGTCCAATTTTTAATAAATTATCACGGCCAGAAGCAGTAATAATAGTAATAATACAAGCGATACCTATCATGGAAACAATAGGCATGGCATCATCCAGCCATTTTGATTTTCCTTTTAATAATTTATTGAAAATTAAACCAGCGCCAATTGGGATGATGATCATTTTATTAATGTCCCACATCATTTTTAAAACATCAATTTCTACCAATGCGCCTGCAAATAATTTCATTAATAAAGGAGTAACAAAAGGAGCCAATAATGTAGTGATTGAAGTAATTGTAATGGATAGTGCCAAGTTTGCTTTTGCTAAATAGGACATTACGTTTGAAGCCAGACCACTAGGGGAGCAACCGATCAATATAATTCCAGCAGCTATTTCGGGAGGGAAATTAGATAAGCTTGCTAAAGTAAAACCTAAAGTAGGCATTATAGCAAATTGACTTACCACCCCTATAATTACACCTTTTGGTGTTTTAACTACTGCGGCAAAATCATTCATACTCATACAAGTTCCCATGCCAAACATGATGATTTGAATTAATGGTACAATGAGTCCGCCTAATTTAAATCCTCCCCATACTCTAAAATATTCAGGGTGAAACATAGACAATGATACTGCTGAAAATATAATCATCGTAAAACTTAATCCTTGCAAATTTTCAGTTGATTTAACCCCCAGGCTTAAAGATAAAAATGCCAGGGATAATACGAGTCCTAAAAAATCAGTCACATGCATTAAATACAAAACGCCTGCGAGGGCAAATAGTCCTAAAGATAAATAGAGGAATGGTTTGTAATTTTTCATTATATATTTTTAATTAATTTAACTTACCAGGTTCTTTTTTCTAGAAACTTTTCAAGCGCTTCTTTGGTAATAATGGGTTCGTTAGGGTGGGCGCTTATCCAATTTAAAAAGGAAGTTTTAATTTCTTCTGTCCATTGGTTGTCAATTTGACCTGCATTGTATTTGCCTGATTTTAAAACGTCTTTCGAAAAACGATCACGTACCGAAATGAATTCTGAAGTAGCGACTACTTTTTCAGCCATATGCGCAGGTATAAATAATACGCCTTCTCGTTCAGATAATACCAAATCCCCAGGCATAACTATGGCACCACCAATTCTAATGGGCCCATTGAGTCCAATTAGAACTACTTCTTCTAAAAATGAGGGATGAAAGTCACGTACATAGGCGTTAAATCCTTTTAGTTGCGACAATCCTGATAAATCACGCGCAGCACCGTCAAAAATAACGCCATTGCCAGTTTTATTAAAGATAGATGCCCCTAAATTGTCACCTATTAATGTGCCTTGTGCTATTTTGCCAAATGCTTCAGCAACATAAACATCTCCTTTTTGTAAAATTTGAATTGGCCAAGCATTCGTATTGCCAGTTCGGCCTTCTTTTTTACCACGTTCTTTGATAAGTGCTTCTATATCCGGACGGGTAGGACTGTACTTTGCAGTTACTGCCCTGCCTACTACTGGAACATCATCATGTACCATTTTCCAATTTCCTTCAAACTGATTATTGTAACCTTCGTTATGAAGTACTTGCCAGGCTTCTTCGATACCTATTTTTTTTGCTCTAGCAATTAATTCATCACTTATTTTAGGGCGACCATCTTCAAATCTTTCCCCCTTCCAATTAGAGGTTAAATATTCTAATTCAGTTTTAGGAAATAATTGTGCTTGGGTAAAATAAAACGAACCTGTCAATAATAATAGTATTCCTATTTTTTTCATAATTCCTTTTAATTTATTTAGTCGCACTTTGTAAAACTTCTTTTAATCTTTTAGCTACAATTTTATCTTCTCCTTCTTGTAATGACCATGCAGTCATGCCAATATTATCTTTGCCACCCACTGATTCAATGGAAGGATTTCCGTTACGTAAATCCAAACGTAATTGTTCCCCAGTTTTACTGATTTTACTATAATCCAATATAATATTTAAAGTTGGCGTAACATTACCTAAGGTTGGTGTTGAAATTGTTGTAGTTACCCCAGGAACTGATTCTGCAGCTGCTTGAATTTTTTTAATTCTTTCTAAAAATATAAGTGCTTCTGCATCATGGTCAATTTTTACAAATTCTTCCACGGCAACAAGCATGCCTAATATTTCTTCCTTGTTTACTTTCATACCACGACCAATGGTTTCCCCACGCGGAGGCATGGATAAACGGGCTGCCTTGATTAAATCTTTTTTACCCATTAATAAGCCAGCACTTTGAGGTCCTCTTAATGCTTTACCACCTGAGATGGCAACAAAATCAAAGCCCATTTCATTAAAGCGCCAAAGGTTACTCACTGGAGGTACATCCGCAGCAATATCAATCGTAGTTGGTATGCCATATTTTTTTCCAATCGCTACCCATTCTTCATGTTGTATTTGTCCTTTGTCAGATTGCACATGTAAAAAGTGCATAGCTGCTGTATTTTTATTGATGGCATTTTTTAATTCTTCCAAAGTTTCCACCATAACAATTTTTACACCCGTGTTGGTTAAAGCTTGATTATAACCAATGGCATGTGATTTTTGACAAATCACTTCCGTTTTCATACCTGTACCTTCTAATTTAGGAAGTGCTTTTACTTTAACTGGATCTAAGCCAGTTAATATTCCAGCCATGCCTAAAGTTAATGCGGAAAACGCACCACTTGTAACTACAACTGCCTCAGCCCTGGTAATTGCTGCTAATCTTTCACCCACTTTATCTTGTAAATCATCTAGCATACAAAATTTATGAGAAGCTTGTCTGATGGCCTCCACGGTTGCAGGGCGCATTAGTGATGCGGTCATTGCTGTATAAGTACCAGCAGCGTTTATAAATGTTCGAACGCCTAATTCCGCGAATAAATCACGCTTCATGGCTGCTGCTAATGGGGTAGCCATTGGTGCCGCATTAGCAGTTGAAAATCCACCTACAATCGATGCACCAGCAAGTGGCGTGATTGATATATATTTTAACAGGTCTCTGCGTTTCATAATATTTATTTAAAATTTTATTAATTAGCAATTGCAATACAGTCCATTTCAACCAATGAGTTTCCTGGAACACCACCATAAGTTGCAACAGTTGTTCTTACTGGTGGATTTGGTCCAAAGCGCCCTTTAAATACTTCGTTCATTTGTTTGTAATCACCCAGGTCAGCTAAGTATACATTTACTTTTAAAACTTTTTCCATGGAGGAACCCGCTTTAATCAACTCTTTTTCTAATTCTTTTAAAACATGATCCGTATGGGCTTTAATATCTCCTTCAAAGTGTGCCCCTTTACCTGCAACAAAAACCATTCCTGCAAATTTGGTAGCACCAGAAAAAAGTGGAATGTCCTGTTCTAATTGAACATTAAACACTTCTTTTCCATTTGCATCCACACTTGAATTTGGTGTTGCATTTGCAGCAACAGTAGCACCTGTGATACCTAAGAATCCAGCAAACATTTTTTTAAAAATTGAGCGGCGGTTTTGAGTTTTCATTTTTTTTAATTTTATATTTTTAATTTTATTTAAGTTCCACAATCATTTCAATTTCAACAGAAATATTATTAGGGAGTGCAGCAACACCTAATGCTGAGCGTGCGTGCTTTCCTCTTTCTCCAAAAACTTCCACCATTAAATTGGAAAATCCATTCATCACAGCAGGCTGTTGTACAAATGTGGGATCAGAATTTACCAATCCAAGTACTTTCACAATACGCTTTACTTTATTTAAATCACCGATATAGGATTTTAAAGTAGACAACATAGATATCCCTGTAAGTCTTGCAGCTGCAGCACCTTCTTCAACAGTGACATCTTTTCCTAAATGGCCATACATTTGTCCACCACCTGGCTTATCAGGACCATGACCGGATAGGTATACTAATTTGCCTACTTGAACTTGTTTCAAATAATTGGCAATCGGTGGAACAACGGGGATTAAAGTGATATTTGATTTTTTTATTCTTTCTTCAGGATTTACTTCCATAGGTTCATTTGAAAATACCAAACAAACAGGTGCATTTATTTTCATATCCTGATTGGTGTTGGTTAATTTTCCAGTAGCATCATCAAATGAAAATATTTGCACCTTATCGTCATTTTGACTTGCAACAAAAACAAAATTTCCCAATGGTGTAAAACTAAAATTTCTAGGTTTTTCTGCAACAGGTTGATGATACATTTTTGTAAGTAATCCGTTTTCGCCAATTTTAAAAATGGTTAGTTCGTTACTTGTCACTCTATTAGTTGAAATAAGCCATTTGCCACTAGGGGAAATGTGAATATCACCACTACCTTTTGAAGCTTTGGTGCTAGATGTATCTGCAATAATGCTTTGTACTTTATTAAACTTATTTTGATCTATTGCAAAAACATCCACTGTGCCTGACATTTCACTAATCAAATAGCCATGTTTGCCAGTGGCATCAAAAACAAAATGTCTTGGACCATTCCCTGGCGTGATAGGAATGGCGGTATAGTTTTCGTCCACTAATCCATCAGCGTATATTTTATGTTGATAAATTTTATCACCTCCTAAGTCAGTCACTAATAAATAGGTGTGATCCAAACTTAATACAACATTATGTGCGTGTGAGGCTTCTTGTCTTGCTTTATCAATACTTGAGCCATTGTATTTAATTTCTTGTGCAATTGGAAGTAATGCACCGTCATCACTTGTTTTGAAAACACTCAAGCTTCCCGAAGTATAATTTGCTGTGTACACTGTTTTACTTTCGGAACGATAAGTAATAAAACAGGGACCAGCACCTTTAATGGCTGAGTTGTTAATTTTTTCAAATTCATTATTACTATTTAGCTTATATGAATTTACAGAGGAGGCATCTTTTGATCCTTCAGAAACAGCATACATTAATTTACCTTCATTTGCTAAAGTTAAATAGGAGGCGTTTGCGTTTTCTTTGGTATACAACAAACTTGGTTTTCCTGTTACTGCATTTACGGAATATACTTCAATTCCTGGATTTCCTTTTTTTGTATAGGAACCAACCACCAATTGATACTGATTGGTATCGGCAGGCGAAAAGTTTAGTAAGTTGGTAACTAATAGTGTGGCAATAAAATTCATAGCAATCGTTTATATTTTGAACCAAAAATTAATGAATAAAACGCATATTTTGTGCTGAGTAAGCGACATTTTATACACTTTTTTTAAATAGGTTCTAACCTTAGACCGCTTCCAATGAATTTAACATAGTAAAATTTGGGATGAGCGGTATTCTTGAAAGATATTTTATTCAAGCAATTGATTTCATTTTCAAAATGTGTAGCTTTCCTATATCAAAAAACGATTTTTTATTATTTAAATTTAATTTATATGAAAAAACAGTATGCACTATTATTAGGTTTGCTTGTATTTAGCATTGGTATATTCGCCCAAAATGCAAGTCCTATCTATGATGTATTAGTTAAGGGCGGACATGTTATTGATGCAAAAAATGGCATCGATGGTGTCATGGATATAGCCATTAAGCAAGGTAAAATATTTAAAGTTGACAAAAATTTAAACGCGAAAGATGCTAAACAAGTAGTGGATGCTGCTGGTTTAATAGTGGCACCTGGCTTAATTGATTTGCATGCGCATGTATTTGCGGGCACACAACCTGATCATTACTTAAGTGATGGCTTAAGTGCTTTAATGCCTGATGGTTATACATTTAGAGTAGGTGTGACTACGGTGGTGGATTGTGGCGGTGCAGGTTGGAAAAACTTCGCCACTTTCAAGAAAAATGTAATTGACATATCGCAAACAAGAGTGTTGTCTTTTTTAAATATTGTTGGTGAAGGAATGCGTGGTGGAAATTACGAACAGGATTTGGCGGAGATGAATGCTAAATTTGCTGCAAGTGCTGCTAAACAATACAGCGATTATATAGTAGGTTTTAAACTAGCCCATTTTAATGGAGAAGATTGGACCCCAACGGATAGAGTCGTGGAAGCTGGAAAATTAGCAGGACTTCCTGTAATTATTGATTTTGGTGGGTCTAAACCTAATTTACCTATCCAGGATTTATTTTTTAAACATTTACGACCAGGTGATATTTATACCCATACTTATGCTGCGCTAGGGGGTGCTCGTGAAGAGATTGTAGATGAGAAAAATAACCTAAAACTATTTGTATTAGAGGCGCAAAAAAGAGGAATTATTTTTGATGTGGGTTATGGTGGTGCAAGTTTTAATTATTCGCAAGCGATTCCAGCTTTGAAGGCTGGATTATATCCAAACACGATAAGTACTGACCTTCATACGGGTAGCATGAACACTTCTATGAAGGATCAATTAAGTGTCATGTCAAAATTTTTGAATATGGGTATGTCATTAGTGGAAGTTATCAAAGCCAGTACTTGGAAACCTGCACAGGTAATTAACCGTCCATTATTAGGTAATTTATCTGAAGGTTCCGAAGCGGATATTGCCATCTTTAATGTCAGAAAAGGCAACTTTGGATTTTATGATAAAACCGGTTACAAAGTAAAGGGGACTGAAAAATTAGAATGCGAGGTTACTATCAAGGGAGGCAAAGTATTGTATGATTTAAACGGACTTGCAAACCCTATTTATGTAAAATAAATTATTTCTTATCACTCAGCACCTGAAGTTGCATTTGTTTCATCTTGATTAATCTTAATCTTTGACGAACAATTGCAACTTCTGTTTTTGTAACAGAGTCGGAATGGTTATCAAAGCTGCGTCTTATATAGCTTAATATACTTGCAATATCCTGATCAGGTAGTTGTGAAAATTTGGGCATCATACCAACAAAGGGCTCGCCGTTAATTTTTATAGGTCCTTCCAATCCTTTTAATAATACTGAAATAAGGGTATCCTTATTGCCATTCACCCAGTCAGATGCAGCAATAGAAGGAAATCTGGTTCCATCGCCTTTTCCATTTTTTTGATGACACATCAAACAATTCATTTGATATAGTTTTTCTCCACCAATAGCTACTTTGTTACGCTCTAAATTATCTAAAACGATATCTGGATTTTTAACATAAGTTCTGTTTTCTCTTTCTTTCATTTTTGCCAAACTCTTTTCTGTGAACTCTTCTTTTTTACCGTTGAATTTCACTTTCCAAATTTTTCCTTTTTCCGATTCTGAAATATATAAGGAGCCATCTGGTCCTTGTGCTAATCCCATGGGACGATATTTTGAATCGCTTGTATTTACTAAAGTATCTCTTCCAGTAAATCCATCTGCAAACACTTCCCACTTTTGTGGTTTTCCATTAACAAAAGGAACGAATGCTATAATATATCCAGCTTGCGGATACGGCGCACGAATAGTTGATCCATGAAATGCGACAAATGCGCCATTTTTATACCTTGCAGGGAATTGATCTCCAGTATAAAATAATAAATCATTGGGTGCAAAATGTCCAGGGAAACCAACAATCGGCGTTTCAATGGTGGTATCTGTATTTTCAATTTCACCATTACCACCATATTCAGGATTCAACATTACTTTTCCTTTCATTTGATCAAAGTAATAATAAGGCCAACCTGCATTTGCCCCTGGTTTTAATTTATAAAAAGCTTCAGAAGGTAATAAGGCACTTTGCCATGCATTATAGTATTGCGGCCAATTATTTACAAGTCCATCTCGGCCATGGCCCACGCAATACAATGAATTATCTTGTGTATTCCAAGTCATTGCCACCAAGCTTCTTAAACCTGTTGCCACTTTTACACCATCAATAGTTCTGAATTGATTTAATTTATTTTCATCAAACATCCACACGCCTGCGTTAGAATCTAAAATTGGGCAAGGGTTCATTCCTGGTGAACCAGGTAATCTGTTTTCCACTTGACAAGCATCAGAAGGAGCACCAAAGGGAACAAAAATATGCCCCTTACCATCAAAGGCCAATGGTTTTCCATCATGTTCTCTTCTGCGACCGCTATCAATAACGATGTATTCAGGTTCCCCCATGGGAACCATTGACTTAGCATCAAGTTTGTATCTGTATACCAACATTTCCGAACTCGTATATAAATAGCCGTTGTGAATACGCATACTAGTTGCATAAGCGCCTTCTCTAATTTTTGGACCAAAATTTTTAATGATGTCAGCGCGACCATCTTTGTTCTCATCCCTTAAAACAAAATTCATTCCGCCTTCCACAAATCGATTTCCTTTCACATAGATATCCCCATTGTCGTTCACTGCTAAGTGTCGCGCTCTGCCAGGTAAGCTATCAACTACAACGACTGCCTCAAAGCCATCTGGTAAAATTAATCCGCCATTTTTTTCACTAAAAAAATTACTACAACTCGTTAAAAATAAACAAATTGCGAAAATAAATAATTGGGGTAAAGTTTTAAGCTGCATGGTTTTCGTATTAGATATTGTGCTTTTAGCCTCATAAATCTACTTAATTTTTATATTCAAAAATTGAATATTTTATGAAAAAGATTTAAATTAGGTGTATAACTTTATTGATTAATATATTATTTAATTGATGTATATTCATAATCGATTGCCTGTTATATGACTATAAACATTAATCATATTGATGTTGAATTATTGAATCGTTTGCGAGAAAATGACACGCAAGCATTTGAAAGTATATATAAAAAATACTGGCAAAACCTTTACCTGACAGCCTTTTCCATATTAAAAGACAAACAAACTGCGGAGGATATTATACAAGATTTATTTATACAGTTATGGAATAAACGGGCAACAATTTCAGTGACTGTTTCTCTTAATGCATATTTATCCACTTGTATAAAACATGAAGTTTTTAGAATCATCCGAAAACGAATAGCTGAATTAGATACCAATGAAGTTATTCAGCCAGATAAAACCTATAATGCACAGGAGTTGATTGAATACAAGGAGTTTCTTGCACATACACAACAGCTAATTGCAAAATTATCAGTTAAGTGTCAGGAGGTTTTTGTTTTAAGTAGGGAGGATCAATATTCCCATAAAGAAATTGCAGCCCAGCTCAATATTTCTTCAAAAACCGTTGAGAATCATATCGGTAAGGCGCTCGGCCTACTAAAAAATAGCCTGTAAAATATTTTTTTAATTTTATCCCATCTCGACTAGGGGATAAGACCCTTTTTTTACTCTTATAGGGGAGAAAAAACTATATTTTGGATAAAAAGTCAATACTGATATTGTTAGATAGATATTTAAAAAATCAGTCTAATACAAAAGAGAAACAGAAACTAGATGAATTTTTCGAGGAAAATTTAAATTCAATTGAGGCGTCAAAGTCCATTGAAAATGTTAGTAAACTTGAAGATAAAATTTTTAATTACATCCAATTTGGTATAAAGGAGCAGGTCAAAAAAGAAAGTACTTTAAATCGCATGCCTTATTTGCAAATTGCCGCTTCCATTTTGGTTATTTTCTTATTTTCTACGTCCATTTATTTTTATAGAAGTTCATTAGCTAGTAAATCGCAATTGCCAATAGCGCAAGGTGTCGCAAAGCTTGAAGACAAACAACCTGCAAAAAATATTGCAATTTTAACTTTAGGTAATAATTCTCAAATAGTATTGGATGAAGCATCCAGTGGCGAAATTGCGCAAGAAAGTGGGGTGAGCATTTTAAAAACAGATAAAGGAGAACTAGTTTATAAAATTAGGAATTCAAATAAGTTATCTACCAATGATTTGAATAAGTACAACACAATTTCAACACCTATGGGCGGTAAATTTAAAGTGATATTGCCTGATGGAAGTTTGGTCGTATTGAATGCCGCCTCTACCTTAAAGTATCCTGTGCACTTTGATGAAAAATTAAGAAAAGTATCTTTTACCGGTGAAGCCTATTTCGAAATCGCGAAATTAGAAGATAAGCATAAAAAGCGCGTTCCTTTTTATGTGTATTCTAATGATCAAATAGTAGAAGTGCTGGGAACCCATTTTAATATTAATTCTTATGACAATGAGGAATATAGCAAAACCACTTTGTTAGAAGGTTCTGTAAAAATCATCAACGAAAAATCAGCAGCTACTGCTAAAATTCTTAAGCCAGGTCAACAGGCAGTGATTAAAAGAGGGGATATTCAAACTAAAATATTGATTGCAGATGAAGCGCAAGCGTTAGCATGGAAAGACGGCTACTTTTTATTTAAAAATACAAATATCAAAGATGTTGTAAATGAATTAGAGCGATGGTATAATGTAGATATACAATATGAGGATGCCATGGAATTTGAGAGCATTACTGGCTATATCTCCAGGAATGTGAAAATTTCAAGCGTTTTAAAAATGTTACAATTAAGTGGTATTGTGAATTATGAAATAAATGGAAGTAAAATAATCATTAAAGGCTCGTAAAAATATAAATTTCAAAAAATGAAAAAAGTCCTACTCGAATCATTAAAAAATTGGTGGAGCCAATTTATTAATGAGATTGTTGAAGCAGTCAACTTGCATCAATCAAAATTTTTATTGAAAGTGACATCGCTTGTATTTTTTGTTTTCTTATTTGTTGCAGTTAAGGCCCAAGCTGAAAATGTAAATCAGTTTGTTACTTTAAATGAAACAAATTCAAGTATCGAGAAAATTATTGTAGAAATCAGAGCGCAGACGGGTTATGATTTTTTGTATAATGCTCGTTTAATGAAGGATACCAAGCCTGTCACTATCGTTGTTAAAAATGAGTATTTTAAGAAAGTATTGGAAGCTGCTTTGAAAGATCAGCCCATTACATTCGCAATTATTGAAAATACCATCATTTTAAAAAAAGCAGAAAAGGATAGAAGAAAAAATAATACACCTTTAATTTCTGTATTACCACAGCTCACGAGTCAACCAAACATAACTCCGATAAGTCCTAAATTAGTTACTGAAGCTGCTATAAATGCGAATCGTACTATATCCGGAAAGGTGCAGGATGCTAAGGGAGAAGCGTTGGCTGGTGTAAGTGTAACCATAAAAGGGACACAAATAGGTACCACCACAGATGCAACCGGTTTATTTTCCATTAATGCAGTTGATAATGAAGTGCTTGTTTTTTCATATGTTGGATATGCAACACAGGAGATAAATGCAACTGGTAAAAACAATTTAACAATAAAATTAATAGAAGCGAATGCCTCCTTAAGTGAAGTGGTCGTTACCGCATTTGGTGTAAGTAAGCAAAGAAGAGGTTTGGGTTATGCAGTGCAAGAAGTAGGTGGTAAAGACTTTACAGAAGGTAGAATGAATAATATCGCTAGCGCCTTAACTGGAAAAATTGCAGGTGTGGATGCTGTGCAAACCAATGCAGGTGCTGGTGCATCAAGTAGGGTGGTTATTCGTGGTAATACTTCATTGAATGGCAACCAACAACCATTATATGTTGTTGATGGAATGCCTATTGATAATCAAAATAGAGGACCTGTTACTTCTTCGACCCAAATAAATGTGGATAGAGGCGATGGAATTTCAAGCATTAATCCTGATGACATTGCTTCCATATCTGTATTGAAAGGGGGCGCAGCTGCTGCGCTTTATGGTAGTCAAGCGGCTAATGGTGTAGTTCTTATTACAACAAAAAAAGGAAATGTACAAAAGGGGATTGGTATTGAATATACGACTGATGTAAATCAAGGAACACCTTATATTTTTCCAAATTTTCAATACGAATACGGCCAAGGTAATGATGGTGTGAAGCCTGCAACTGCCGCCGCCGCATTAAGTTCAGGTCGTTTGTCCTATGGTGCAAAAATGGATGGCACACAAGTGATGCAATTTGATGGTGTAGCAAGACCTTATTCTCCAGTTAATGTGAAACAAAATATTTTGAATTTTTATCAACCAAGTCAAAATATATTAAATAGTATTTCATTAAGTGCAGGTTCTCAAAAAATGCAAATGCGTTTATCCTTAAGTGACTTAAGAGCAAGAGACCAACAACCAAATTCAGAATTTTTCCGTAAAACGATTAATATGAATATGCGTGCTAAAATGGGAAAAAATGATTTCATCACTTTAGAGTCAAGTGTACAATATAATATTATTAGAGGTGTGAATCGTCCTAACGTTGGTTATGCAGAATTAAATGCTGCATGGCCAGTATACTTAGCAGCCAATGTGGTGGATGTAAGAAATATGAGGGGGACTGATCCTACATTGCCTGGTATAAATGCAGCAACTGGAAGAGAGCTTGAATGGAATCCAGTGCCTGCGGCAGTCAATCCTTATTATGCAGCTTATCAAATAAGCAATAGAGATGACCAACAAAGATTAATTGGAAGAACAAGTTTGCAAGTTAATTTGGCTAAGAATTTATTCTTCAAAGGTACCGTAGCGTTGAATTCCCTTTATTACACGGAATCAAACTATGTTCCTAAAACAAATGCATTTACGCCATTGGGTTATTTTAGATCTGGAAAGGAGCAATCGAATAAAACAACATTCCAAGGAATCTTGAATTACAATAACCGCTTTATGAGCGATAAAATTGGCTTGAATTTAATGGCGGGTGCGAACCAAGAAAAAAATGATTACAGCAGTAATACCGCCAATGGTACACAATGGATTGTACCGAATTTGTATAGCATCACCAATTTAGTAAATAGGGATTTAGCAAATGCAAGTTCTTTATCATTAGCAGGCATTGCATCTGATGGAACTAATTCAGTGTTTAGTGAAGCAAATTTGGATTACGATAATTTATTTTTCTTAACTGTCACAGGAAGAAATGATTGGTTCTCTGTTTTAAATCCAGGGTTTAATTCCATTTTCTATCCTTCAGTTGGCGGTAGTTTTATATTATCTGATGTTGTTAAAATGCCTAAGTTGATCAACTTTGCAAAATTAAGATCATCTTGGGCTGAAGTAGGAAGTGCAACTGTAAATGCTGGAAGTATTAATCAAATTTATACGATTAGCAACTTAAATGCATATGGTTTGCCAACATTAAGTAATCCAAATATATTACCTAACCCAAATATTAGACCAATTACAGCAACAACCATTGAAGGTGGTTTTGATGTAAGAATGTTGGACAATAGATTAGGTATTGATGTGAACTATTATTCTAGAAGAACCAAGAATGATATATTAGCGCCACCAATTTCAAATGCAACAGGTTATACAGCAGGTCCGCAAAATATGGGTTTGATAACCAACAAAGGATGGGAGATTACCTTAAGCGGGAATCCAATTAAGAAAACTGATTTCAGTTGGAATATCGTTTACAATTTTAGTTACAACAAAAGTGAGATCATTGAGTTGGCTCCAGGTATTGATGTGCTTACTTTAGGTAATGCGATTGGAGGTCCAACTATTATAAATGCGGTTGGGTTACCTTATTCAACTGTGCGGGCTTATGTAATGAAAAGAGATGCAAGTGGTACGCTAATTTATAACAAGGCAACTGGATATGAAGATAGAGTGTTAAAGGATTTAGGTGTGGGTAATCCACCTTATTTGATGGGATTGAGTAATACTTTCTCTTATAAGAAATTCAGTATGACCGTGGATATAGATTCAAAATTTGGTGCAGTAGGGTATAGTAACTTAATGCAATATGCAACTAGATTTGGTTTAACCCCGGTTACCTTACCTGGTAGAGATAATCCTGCTGGATTAACTGTAACGGGTGTTGATCAAACTGGTGCTCCTTATACAAAAACATGGGCACAAGTTGATTTGGATACTTACTACAATAACTTTGGAAGTGCTTATCCTGGCCAATTTGTATATAAAACAGATTTTGTGAAGTTGAGAAGATTAGTAATAAGGTATAATATTCCTCCTAGTACCATTAAATTCATGAAAGTTCAGTCTGCATCTATTGGTCTTACTGGTTTAAACTTAGCTATTTTGTATCAAGACAAGTTGATCAAACAAGCTGGAATAGATCCAGAGATGCAACAAACTGTAGGAAATGCGCAAGGTAGCCAAGGTGTGGCGATGCCAACAACAAGAAATATTGGATTTACCTTGAATATAAAATTCTAACTCAATTAAATTTAAGAATATGAAAAAGATACTATCAAAAATACTTTATTTAACAGGTCTTATAATTTTGATGAGTTCGTTCCCTTCCTGTAAAAAAGGAAGTTTAACTGACATCAATATAAATCCTGATGCAATTACATATATAGTCCCAGACTATACTTTTACTGCTGCTGCACTCGCAAGTGTTCCTGGACAAAATTACCGTGCACTTGGTCAAGGGTTGCAATATTTTTCAACCTATAAGGAAGTACCCGCAGTAGGTGATAAATTTTACAACTTCAATGGTACTGCTGGAACATTTGCTATTTATAATAATCAATGGAATAGATTGGTACAATTAAAAGCCAAATTAACTTCAGCGGATGATGTGAATAAAAAAGCAGCATGTGAAATTTTAAGAATTTTGGCTTTTCACCAACAAACTGATTTGATGGGTGACATGCCTTATTCCGAAGCAATGAAAGGAATAGATGGATTGAAGCCAAAATATGATACACAAAAATCAATTTATGCTGCAATGCTTTCTGAATTAGAAGCTGCATTAAAATCAATGGATCCCTCAAAAGCTAATGTATTTGGCACTGCAGATCCTTATTTTAAAGGGGATGTAACTAAATGGAAAAAATTTGGATACACATTAATGCTTCGTTTGGGTATGCGTATGTCAGAAGTAGATGCAGCGACTGCCAAAGCTTGGGTGGAGAAAGCGGCTGCTGGCGGGGTAATGATAGACAATGCGGATATTGCATATATAAAATTTGCGAATGTTACAGGGCAATTTAATCCAAGAGTAGACGGTATGATTGCAGGTGACTTTACTAGCCCCGGCGGAGATAATGTGGAGGGAAGTAAATGGTCTGCTAAATTTATTGATCATTTAAAAGCGACAGCTGATCCAAGATTGCCAGTACTATCGGTAGTTTGGGTGCCAACAGGTGGTACATACACTGCTGATAACTCAGCAGCAAAACAAAGAGGGATGATCAATGGTAGTATTAATACAAAACCTACGGATTTTGATACTTATTCAGAACCTTCTTTATTGTATATTGACAGAGGTTCGCCAATAATTACCATGGGACCTGCGGAATCATATTTATTATTATGTGAAGCAGCAGTAAGAGGTTGGACAGTAGGTTTCACAGCTGAAGACGCATACAATAAAGCGGTTCGTGCAGCAATGGCGCAATGGGCTTTATGGCCTTCTGTTGCACCTCACTCCGGTGTAATTTCAACAGCTTCTGTAGATGCTTATTTGTTAGCAAATCCATTTAAAACAACTGGTACACTTGATCAAAAAATCGAACAAATTGCTACTCAAAAATGGGTTTCTTTGTTAGGTGATGATTATGAAGTGTATTCAGATTGGAGAAGGGTAAAATATCCAATATTTAATTATGCGAACTGGAAATCAACTTCAGGCGCATTAGTTTCTTATCCTGGAAATGTAACCGCAGGAAAAATGTGGAGAAGGTTCTCGCTTCCTTTGGATGAGCGTAATGTAAATACAGCTAATTATAATGAGGCTATTAAAAGACAAAGTTTTTCTGAAGAAACCGTTGACTTATTGCAGGGCAGAATGTGGTGGGACGTAGGTCCAAAAACAGGACAACAAAATTAGTTATAAGATCTTTTAGGGAAGATGGGTTTTGCAATCGTAAAAAAAGGGTTTAGTAACAACTAAATCCTTTTTTCATTAAATTACTATAAAATTATACATATGAAAAGGAGAGACTTATTAAAATACGCAAGTATGTTGCCTATTGGTACAGGTGTTGCTGCAGGCTTGATTCCAACTAAAGCATTCGCGAAAGCCCCGGCTGCTAAAAGAGATATATTAAAAGAGTTGGGGATTAGAACATTTGTAAATGCTGCGGGTACTTATACCGCGATGACTGCATCATTAATGCATGATGAAGTAGTAGAAACAATTAAGCAAGGCGCAAAGCAATTTGCCATGTTAGACGAGGTACAAGATAAGGTGGGTGAAAAAATTGCCGAATTATGTCATGCAGAAGCAGCAACAGTTACTGCAGGATGTTGGAGTGCATTGGTGTTAGGAACCGCAGGCGTATTAACAGGAATGGATATGAAAAAAGTGGCACAACTACCTGATGTAAAAGGAATGAAAGCCGAAGTGATTGTGCAAAAAGGGCATAACATTGGCTATGTTCATGCATTAACAAACACAGGTGCTATCATTGTTGAAATTGAAACAGTGCAAGAGTTGGAAAAAGCAATCAATGAAAAAACGGCCATGATGTGGTTTTTGAATTCATACGCGCCCATGGGAAAAATTCAACATGAAGAATGGGTGTCGATTGCTAAAAAACATAAAATTCCAACGATGATTGATATGGCTGCAGATGTGCCACCAGTATCAAATTTATGGAAGTACAATGACCTTGGATTCGATTTAGTATGTGTGTCGGGTGGAAAAGCAATGCGTGGTCCTCAAAGTGCAGGAATATTAATGGGTAAAAAAGAATTGATTGCTGCAGCTAGATTAAGCGCGCCTCCGCGTGGTGGAAATATTGGTAGAGGAATGAAAGTAAATAAGGAGGAAGTATTGGGCATGTATGTGGCGCTTGAAAAGTACATTAATCAAGACCACGATGCAGAATGGAAGATGTGGGAATCGAAAATTGATACCATTGCCAAATCTGTTGACTCAATTGAAGGCGTAAAAATTGAAATTTCGGTTCCACCTATTGCCAATCATACGCCACTTTTATTTATAAGCTGGGATGAGTCTAAAGTAAAAACAAGTAATAAGGACTTAATGTTAAAATTAAGAAATGGAAGTCCTTCCATTGAGGTTATGGCAAATGGCACAGGTATAAACATTACCGTGTTTATGTTACAAGATGGAGAGGAGAAAATTGTAGCAAAGCGCGTAAGGGAAGAATTATTATTAGCAAAAGCTTAATCTTAAAAAAATAAATTATGAAAAAAATAGTTATATCGGTTTTATGTATGGTCGCATTTTTATTTAATACAAGTGCGCAATCGTATAGTATTGTTATAAAAGGAGGATTGGTGATTGATCCAAAAAATGGCGTTAATGAAATTATGGATATTGCCATTCAGGATGGTAAAATTGCAAGTGTTGCAAAAAATATAAATGCTACAGGTGCAGCACAAGTGGTAAATGCAAAAGGTTTAATTGTTTCTCCAGGTTTGATTGACATTCATGGTCACGTTTTTGCAGGGACACAGCCTGATCATTATTTAAGTGATGGAAATAGTGCATTAATGCCAGATGGATATACATTTAGGGTAGGAGTTACCACGATTGTTGATTGTGGTGGTGCTGGTTGGAAAAACTTTTCAGTTTTCAAAAAAAATGTAATTGATGTATCTCAAACAAGGGTGCTATCTTTTTTAAATATTGTAGGTGAGGGCATGCGCGGCGGAGCGTATGAGCAAGATGCAAGAGATATGGATCCTAAAATGGCAGCTTATGTTGCTAAACAAAATAAAAAAGATATTGTAGGATTTAAAATTGCGCATTTTGAAAACGCAGAATGGGGCCCTGTGGATAATGCAGTAGCTGCTGGTAAATTAGCGGGTGATATTCCTGTGATTGTTGATTTTGGAGGCGATGATTCACATGCGCCTTTATCCATACAGGAATTATTTTTTAAGCATTTAAGACCAGGGGATATTTATACGCATGCATTTACAGAATTACAAAGAAGAGATCCAATTGTTGATTTTAAAACGCGTCAATTGAAGCCTTTTATAAAAGAGGCGCAAGCAAGAGGTATTGTATTTGATGTCGGTTTTGGCGGTGCAAGTTTTGCATTTGATCAAGCATTGCCTGCAATTAAAGCTGGGTTTTATCCAAATACAATTAGTACTGATTTACATACGGGAAGTATGAATAATGCAATGAAGGATATGCTAAATGTGATGTCTATATTTATGACCATGGGTATGGATGTGCCTGCGATCATTAAGGCAAGCACATGGGTGCCTGCACAATCAATTAAAAGAGAAGAGTTAGGAAATTTATCTGTGGGTTCGGTTGCTGATGTAGCTATCCTAGGAATTCGTGAAGGAAATTTTGGATTTTTTGATCGTATTGGACATAAAGAAACAGGAACAAAGAAATTTGAATGTCAGGCAACCATTAGAAATGGTAAAATGGTGTATGATTTAAATGGTATTACTACACCCATTTTATTGCTGGCTAAATAAAACTGTTTCGCTACTTAGAATATGTCTTAAATTAAAACTAGATTGCTAGTCATATGCAAGCAGAATATATTTTATGTTGTGATTGGGGCACCACTAGCTTTCGATTAAGGTTAACTAATTTGAAGGCTGATGTGATTGCCGATACCCATTCAGAAAAAGGAATATTGGTTCACCACAATCATTGGCTAAGTCAAAAGGACGATAATCCGGAGCGCCGCTTTGATTATTATTTGCAATACATTCAAAGTCAAATTGGAGAAATTCGCCATAACCTTGACATCGATATTGCAACATTACCATTGGTAATTTCAGGTATGGCCATCTCCTCCATTGGGATGATGAATATGCCCTATGAAAATTTACCTTGTTCTGTAGCGGCGACCACTGGTTTTGAATGGAGACTTCAACAAAATGGTGCGCCAATAATATTAGTTACAGGTGTTTGTAGTTCGGATGATTTAATGCGTGGCGAGGAAACACAGATTATAGGTTTGTATCATACCCCTGAATTAAATAATGTGCTCCCCAACAGTGGGATATTTGTGCTACCTGGCACACATTCAAAACATGTAAGTATCAATGATAAAGCGATAATTTCAATTAAGACATTTATTACTGGCGAATTATTTCATATACTAAGGAGTAATGGTACTTTAGCTAAATCTATTGAGTTTAATCACGAGGATAGGAATATAAATCCAGAAAATCAATTAGCATTTATAAAGGGGATTCATGAATCAAAAAATGGGTCCTTGTTAAATAATTTATTTCAGGTAAGGGTCAATGACATTTTAAATAAACTGAATAAGGAGCAAAACTTTTATTATTTAAGTGGCTTATTGATAGGTAGTGAATTTGATTATTTGAAAAAGGAGCCTATCTTATCACCGACAAATAAATTAGTTGTCTGTTGCAGTCAAAGCTTCATTTCCTATTATACAACCGTATTAAAAGAATTAGAGCTACTTGATTACGTAATTTTTATTCCTCCAGCATTATTTGATAAAGCAACAGTAGTAGGACAAATAACCGTTTATAAAAAATATATTCAATCAGTATAATTATGCATCGGCCAATATTTTCATGGGACTTATTTAATAAAATGCCAGTAGTCGGTATAATTAGAGGCCTAAGTGTGGATGAAATTAATTTTGTTCTACCTATTTATAAGGCTGCAGGATTTACCACTATTGAAATTACACTCAATACGCCAGAAGCATTATCGGTCATAGGTTCATTGGCAAATCAATATAATGGGGAGCTAAATGTAGGTGCAGGGACTGTTTGTACACTTGATGACTTAGCAGCTGCGATAACTGCGGGTGCAAATTTTATTGTAACACCAATATTTAAAGCGGAAGTGGTTAAAAAATGTGTTGCAATGCAAGTGCCCATATTTCCTGGCGCATTTACTCCAACTGAAATTTATGAAGCTTGGGAATTGGGGGCGTCAATGGTTAAATTATATCCAGCCTCAGTGGTTGGACCAGCGTATGTTTCAGCAGTATTGGCGCCCTTAAATAAAATAAAACTAATGCCAACCGGCGGGATACATTTGAGTAATATGTTGGCTTTTATGAAAGCAGGGGCAACTTCCTTGGGAATTGGTTCGGAATTATTTGATAAAAAGATTATTCAAAAGAGAGATAGTGAAGCCATGTTGAATCACTTTAAATTATTTGCACAACAAATGCAATTATCTAAGTAATCAGTTTTGATAATGAAAAAAATTAAAAACTATCGTTGGATCATTATCGTATTATTATTTACGGCAACCTGTATTAATTATTTAGATCGACAAATTATAGGGTTATTAAAACCAATTTTAGAAAAAGAATTTAATTGGACCGAAATGGATTTTTCACATATTGTGATGGCTTTTACCGCAGCTTATGCTGTTGGGTTATTAATTGCAGGAGGCGTGATTGATAAAGTGGGGACTAAAATTGGATATACGTTTACAGTAATTATTTGGAGTACGGCAGCAATGTTTCATGCACTTGCAAAGTCAGTTGTTGGTTTTAGTGTTGCACGCGTATTCCTAGGTATCGGTGAAGCGGGGCACTTTCCAGCCGCTGTAAAAACAGTAGCTGAATGGTTTCCTAAAAAAGAGCGTGGTTTGGCGACCGGAATTTTTAATGCAGGTACGAGTGTGGGTGTAGTTTTTGCATTATTCATCACACCTTATATATATGCAAACTATGGTTGGCAGGCAGTGTTTTGGATTACTGGTGCCTTAGGATTTATATGGTTAATTGCTTGGTTGTATTTTTATGAAATTCCGGCAAAACAAAAAAGGCTTACTGAATCTGAGCTAGCTTATATTGAGTCAGATCAACAAAATGAATCCATTACTAAAGTAGATATCCCTTGGCGTAAACTATTCTCCTATAAACAAACCTGGGCTTATGTCACAGGTAAATTTTTAATAGATCCAATTTATTGGTTTTTTCTATTTTGGTTGCCTTCCTATTTTGCAACCACATTTCATATTGATTTAAAAAAACCAAGTATTGAGTTGATGATAATTTATGCCTCTACCACCATCGGAAGTGTCATGGGGGGTTATTTATCATCCCATTTAATAAAAAAGGGTTGGCGTGTTTTAAATGCAAGACAAACTGCTTTATTCATTTTTGCAATTATTGAGTTGTCGGTAATACTTGCGCAATTTGTCACAAATGTTTGGGTCGCTGTAGCTTTAATCAGTTTGGTGATTGCGGTGCATCAGGCTTGGGCCACTAATATTTTTACGATGGCCTCTGACATGTTCCCTAAAGAATCGGTTAGCTCGGTGGTAGGCATTGGCGGTATGGCCGGCGCAATCGGAGGTATATTATTCCCAATACTAGTGGGGTACTTATTAGATACTTATAAAGCTTTAGGAAATATTACTATTGGATATAATATATTGTTTACCATATGTGGGTGTATGTATTTGATTGCTTTTGCAATCATTCGTTTATTAATTCGTAAATTACCATAAGCATTTTAAAAACTTTAAATATTAAATTAATCCTAAATCCGATACTATGAAAAGACGAAATCTTATAAAAAGTTTATCGCTGCTGCCATTTACGGCGGCACTGCCTTCGCAGTTATTTGGTAAATCCGAAGCAAACGTTTCTGCAGTAGAAACTGGAGAAAATATTTTCAGATCATTAGGCGTAGAGCCCTTAATTAATTGTAGGGGAACATTCACTATTATTGGTGGATCCATTGAACGACCCGAAGTTCGCGCAGCAATGGAAGCCGCGGCGCATAACTTTGTGCAGTATGATGAATTAAGTGATGCGGTACATGCAAAAATAGCAGAAGTTACGCAAGCAGAGTGGGCCTTGGTTTCAGCGGGTTGTGCAGCGGGCATGAAACATGTCACGGCGGCATGTGTTACAGGAGGTAATCCTGAAAAATTAATTTGCATTCCAAATTTAACCGGCTTCGATAAAACGGAAGTGATTATACCTACTAGCTCAAGAAACGTATACGATCATTCCATACGCAACATTGGCGTAACAATTATTGAAGTTGCTACACCTGAGGAATTGGTAAAAGCAGTGAATAAAAAAACCGCCATGATTTATATAATGGCAGATGATCCTGCAGATAATGATGCGCCATTATCTTTAGTAAATATTGTTCGCTTAACTAAGGCGCAAAATATACCTATTTTGGTGGATGCCGCTGCTGAAGTATTAACCATACCTAATATACATTTACAAAGAGGGGCACACATGGTTGCTTATAGTGGTGGTAAAGCGATATGCGGACCACAATGTGCTGGATTTGTGATTGGTCAAAAGGACATATTGATGTCAGCATGGCAATCTAGTGCACCACATCATGGTCCATGTCGTGATAATAAGGTAGGTCGTGAGGAAATGTTAGGGATGCTAGCTGCTGTGCAAGCATGGACAACAAGAGATCACAAACAAGAATGGAAAACATGGTTGTCCTGGTTAGATTTGATTTCGAAAAGGGTCACTAAAATTTCAGGAATCAGTACTTCCGTATTTGAGCCCGTTGCTTATTCGAATCGTTCACCCGTTTTAAGAATTACATGGGATCCCAATAAATTTAATATTACAGGGGAGGAGGTTGCAGAGGAATTTGGCCGAAACAAGCCGCGTATTGCAGTGGGAGGTATGAGTAAGGATAATGTTACCGGTATTTCCATTACCACAGGTCAAATGCAGCCAGGGGAGGCCGAACAAGTAGCAGAACGTGTTTATAATTTTATGTCTCAAACAAGAACGGCAAAAAGCAATGATTTAAAAGCGCCAGCTGTAATAGTGACAGGTACTTGGAAATTTGATATACAATTTTTTAGTAGTAAATCGGCCCATCAAATTACATTAACACAGGATGGGAATTGGTTGCAAGGAAGTCACAAGGGCGAGTTTTCGACACGCGAGTGTGTTGGTACTATTGAGGGTAATGAGATAAAGTTAAAAAGTCAAGAGCGTCAGGCCGCTGATAATATTACCTTTATTTTTTCAGGAACAGTAACTGGTGAAACCATGTCTGGTAATATACATATGGGTGAATATAGGACTGCTACATTTACTGCGACAAGGACACAAAGTAAACGCCCTAGACAAAAAATATTTGTTCCACAAGGGCCACCATTAGCTACTTAATAACATAATGATACATATAAATAGGGTGCAGTTTTTGTGCCCTATTTTATTTGTAATTCTTTTAATTTTTATTAACTTTCCAATTCAATTAAAATCAGCATAATGAAATTTATCAAATTTACTTTCGCAATATTATTGACCCTTATTGTATTTGGTGCACAAGCACAAGAAAAAAAAGAACAAAAACTAAATGAAACTTTGGAGCAGTTTCGATTAACGCTGATTGATCCTAATGAATCCACTTTTTATGCATTAACATCACCCAAGTTGTCTTATGGACATTCTGGGGGTGCTGTTGAAGATCAAAAAACTTTCATCGCAAATATGGTGAATGGAAAGAGTGATTTTGTAACCATTAATATTGCAGATCAAACGGTTGAGGTCGAAGGAAATATAGGTTATGTGCGTCACACATTTAATGCAGTCACTTCTACGGATCCTAAAATAGCACCCATTAAATTAAAAATATTTTATGTTTGGGTTTTTGAAGCAGGTGCTTGGAAATTAAGAGCGCGTCAAGCAGTTAAAATTCTGATTTAAGCATTAATTAGCTTAAACGTTTAAGGCTTCTTTTATATTTACGATAAGTGGTAATATAACCCCATATAGGGATTACGATAGAAAGTAGGGTAAAGCTTTTTTTTGTTGGTAGGTCAATAATGGTGTTATCATACAGCCAACGAGTAAGTTCTAGTGATTTGAACATCAAGTAAATATTAATGCCTAGCGATATAATTAATAATGATTCTCTCATGGGAATTAGTTTTTTGATTTTGTCAATGCTCTTTTTGCAAGTATGCTGAATTGATAAATAGTTGCATACACTAAGATAATTAAAATCCAAATAATGCAGGACATGAGCAGAATATCTTTTGCCATGCTGAAATAGCTCATAATTGGGTCGGAATCAATTATTGCAAGGAAGATGGTTATTGATAAGGCCACCAAATAGCTTAGTCCTAGTTTTTGTTTAATGCTCATTGCTAGCGCTATTTATAATTTTAATTTCAATTCCAGCTTGCCACCCAAACCAAACTCTACTATTCTTTCAAGGCTTGAGATACGCACTTCCTTAACATCATTTTCTATTTTTGATATATAGGATTTAGTGGTACCTACTTTTTTGGCAAGCTGCTCCTGTGTCATTCCTTTTTTAAGTCTGGCTTGTTGCAGCATTACGCCTATTTTAAAATTTTCGAATCCTTTTTCAAATTCGACTCTTTTTTTGGTACCTTTTTCCCCATAATGCTTTACAATCATTTCATCAAGTGTGGTAATATTCTTTTTCGTTTTCATAATCATGTTTTATTTTTAATGCTTTATCAATTTCATTTTGAGGCGTCTTCTGAGTTTTCTTTTGGAATCCGTTTATAAGAACTAATTCATTTTGTTTATTAAAAAAGCAAAATATTCTAAATATATCATTTCTTGTAAGTATCCTTATCTCAAATACTCCGTCAGACCCTATTATGTACTTTAAATATTTTGAAGGAACCTTTTCAACATTTTCAATTAATATAATAGTCCAGAAGATTTTTGCTTGTACTCTAGGCCTTTGATTTTTTATAAATACATCGTAGTAATCTTTGTAGAAAACAAGTTTTCTAATTTTTGAATCGTCTTTCAATATAAAGTTATTGCAAGTTGCCCGAAAGGGCAACTTTATTTTATTAATATTATTACTCCATGCATATTAATAAACTTGGCAACTTGGTATTTGCGTATAAATACGTTGAAAGGGTAGGATTATCTCGCTTTGCTCGGTGATCCTATAATATTCGGTAATAATTAAGTAAGAATAGGATTACCTCGCTTCGCTCGGTGATCCTATAAATCCCATAAAAAAGGTAACATAGGATTACCTCACTTCGCTCGGTGATCCTATTATGTAGGGAAATCCCAGCATAAAAAAGTCAATAGTATCGTTGTATTTGCTTTTTTTAATAATGATTCATTGCTGCGCAATGAATAGGCTGCTCGGGTTATTCAAATTTCAAGCAAGCTTGTATTTGACTTCACCCTTCGCCGCCTTTTGTTTCACAAACATCATTAAATGAAAAAAGCCAACATTTCTGTTGACTTTTTCTTTGGTTGCCTGACCTGGATTCGAACCAAGACAAACTGCACCAAAAACAGTTGTGCTACCGTTACACC